>MDTE01122126.1_pt1 | contig 13411 bp, 15 predicted proteins | sample 811231 | NCBI WGS metagenome assembly MDTE01 (sample SAMN05326651, study PRJNA326480) | marine metagenome | isolation source: seawater | place: Indian Ocean: Red Sea | collected 2010
TGGGGCTTCGTCACCACGGTGTTGCAGTACGGGCATGCTACGGCCATGGGAGGCGGTCAAGAACCCCACGGTCGTGAAAAATGGTCTGATTTAACCAGAAATCATGCCCAGCGAGCCTAATTCGGGCCGATATCCGGATTTCCTTAGTATTATTCTCTCGGAGATGTAGGGGTCTCCTCTCAATGCCTTCTCTGTCTCAATAATCGGCCAATCTTTGATTGGCTGAGCCAGCCACCCGGAGTATAGATGAGTCCTACCGGGATGAGGAACAGCCCCCCGCGCTACTGCATCCAAAGCATCGAGAAGATCTAGAATTGGGTCTGCTGCTTCAGTGAGTTCATCATTTTGGCTTCTTCCTCCAAGTCTTCGATGTAACTTAGAAAGCAGGTCGGGATTGCAACCTGGATGTTGATAGAAATCCAATCCAGGAGCCTCGCAGGGCTCTCCTTCGGGCCTCAGAATTGTAGCACACCATGGGACAGAATTCGAAAGAATCCAATTGGTTGAGTCTTCATCGTCCAACATAGTGAACAATATAGAAGATGAAATCGGAGCCCACCATCCAGGAGGGAGTTCGAGTATACTCCTCAATTCACTATAGTTCAGTCTTGAGTTGTCATTCAGAACCCTAGCGAGATTTGACCAAATTCTCAAATCATGATTTTCGGCACACTGTTGGCCTACACTTTGGATTCCCTCTACTATCGGCCTGAAGTCTCCTTGGCCCCTCTGGATATTGAATAGCCATGATACTCCCTCCAGCGCCGACATGGACTCGATTGGAGGTTTGCACAACCAAGCCTCTAGAGCCCAACTAATCAAATCTGAATGAAGATGTTTGGAAAGCCAAGGCGCATTGGACAGTAATTGCGCTGCTACCCATGAATCTCCTCTACTAGCATTCTTCGGATCAGAAGCAGGGCGCATCCTGAGAGCCTTCTCAGGATTTGAGCGAAGGATTTTCTCTAGATTATTAGAGAAATCACTCAAAACTGAATCCGGGGCCTCGTCTGCAACCTCAGAAAGTCTCTCAAGTGGCAAATCCGCTAGATTCAGAAGAACTAGCCAATCCGAATCTAATCGTCCTCTGAGTCTCTGCCAACGAGGCCACCGTGTCTGGGGGGGCGAGGCAAGCCATGCTGCAAGTGGATATCTTGCCTCCATCTGATTGGCCCACTCCTCATTCCCTCCTGGATATTGAGAAATTGCAGACATTATGACCGATTCCTCATCCTCCGAGTAGGTCAGCAACTCGGCTGCGATTCCAAGAGAATCTAACGACCTCATTTGAGAATCATCCGGGACCGCAGTCGGTTGAGATTGAATGGGATCCAACAGTCTGATTGACAGAGTGCTATCGGAAGTTGTGTTCAGAGTCAGCCATGGAAGTGGCCTGATCGGGTCGTTCTCTAGTCTGTCAAATCCCGAGAACACTGGCCAATCTGAGTCCAGCAGAACTAGTCTTAGATTTGGATATGAAGCTACGGCCGATACCAGATCATCTGGAGACCGTGAGTCAATCTCAAGAGTAAGGGGGAGTGCATCATAATCAGAAAGAGCCCACTTAATCAGGGCCTGAGCTGCCGCCGTACCAAGGCCTCTGATGTCGAGTTGCCTAAGTGAGTCTGAATATTCAAGAAATTGTGCATCCCCCCAGTCTCCTCTGAATCTCCTCCATGTGGAATCATCGGTACTTCCTCGTCCCTTACTTACTCGGTTGACTAGAGAACGCAATCGTCTTTCCCTCTCAGCATCGTCAAGTCTAGGATGGGCTCGCTCAATCCAGTGAGACAATGCACCTATGGGATATTCCTCGCCTACAATGTCAAGCCCACCTAAATCTGCAATTACTAAGGAGTTCAATCGTGCTGTTCGTAGAATCATCGTTCTAGGGAGTCGATCTGATAGAACCGCTGCTATCGGCATCCTAGGTCTTATCTCTGGCGACTTAGGGTGGCAGGCTCCAAGAACCCAGTCTCCCCTGTGATAGTTTCTCTCTGGAAGTGGAGGAGGTGGGAGGAAAGAAGGTTCAGAGAACCATTGTCCCGGAGCTATTGCTATCGGTCTTTCAGAATCCAAGAGTCGTGCGCGGATAATGCCGAGTACATTTGGCTGTGTAGAGTATGCATCAATGTTCTCCGGGTCGGTAGGCTCAGGGATGTTGGATGCAGGCTCCATAGAACTGAGATTGAACCATCTTGGATCTCTCTCTCTGAATACTGCCCAAGTCCAAGGTACCCCTTCTCTTCCTGTGGAAGCAGAGGATGTTCCTGTTTCATCTGGAGGTCGTGTCGGAATTGGGATGATTGGAGTCTGTATTGGCTGCAAAACTCCGAGTAGTAGATTTGGTCCGTCGCGCGATAGCAGGCAGCACATTCCACAATCTGAAGGGAGAGGGGTTGCTTCCATGGCTCTGGACAGTTCGTCGGAGCGAATTGCCTCCCATCCCAATTGGGCTAGATGCATGCTAGCTCCACGGCTACCCTCTGACTGATCACTGGAGACTAGTCCATCGTTTCTCAGTCTCTTCAGCTCAGCAGAAGCGTGAGGAACTCTGAGGCCAACATCATTGGCAAGTTCGCTCACTGTAGCTCCTCCTTCAGTCAACCTACTGAGCAATCTTCGGCGGTGTTTGCTACGGATTCTTACAGGATTAGTTGTCATGCCTCGATTTTGAGGCTCTATAGGGACCTCGGGCATGACTTTCTCTCTCCTTGTATAATGAGTTTAGACCATTGTATTTAATTATATATTTTAGTTACATTTAGTTACACCTTTCCAATGGAAAAAATAGCAGTTTCAAATCCGCACTTGGTTCAAACATGGAAATTGCTCTCTTTTCTGCAACTTCATGTAACGAATTTTCATTATTTCGTGCAGAAGCGTTATATCAGCGCCCGCCATCCTAAGCGCATCGGGCCTCTTCGGGGTCTGATCCAAGACGGAGGGAGAATATTGGATAGGGATGAATTAAGGCGAATTATCCGCAAGTATCTGGCTGACAAGCCTCGAAATACTGCAGAGATTTCAGCTTGGTTGATTTCACTGAATACCCCTTCAAACAGCTCGGAGATGGTGGCCGTAATGGAATCTGATGCAACCTTGGTTCGCATTGGGACCGTTCACAAGAGCGGAATGGCCGGGAACTCGCCACCCTTGTCGGAATGGGCTACCGAGGAATGGGTAAGGCACCACGAGAGAAACAGTCCCAAAGAAAGGAGTGAGTGAGATGAGAACAACTAGACTAAGACAGAAGATCAAGAAGTTCCTCGATGACAGAGGAGAGGCGAATACTACCGAGATACTGGAGCATGTGAATTCCACTATGCGTCATGGAACGACTCCTCAACAGTTAGGCAATGTTCTATCAAAGGATAAGGACATCATGAAGGTCTCGACCACCAAAAGAGGTGGCGCTCTATCAGGACGCTACGAAATTTGTGTTTGGCAACTCCGGCCCGGAGCTCTTGACGACAACTGAATCAGGCTTCCAATTCTATAGACCAATCACCACTTCTAGCTAGGCTATTCATTGCAGCACGATGAGCAAAGACGTTCTGACTTTCTTCTCCTGATCCACTGGCCCAAGTCTGTAATGCGTGTGCGAGGAGGGCCCTGCCATATGAGTAAGATAATTGCCAAGGGTGTTCAACATCCATTCCATTCATTAGATTGAGGTGAGCAGTAGCATCTTCATCCGACTGGCCACCAGACAAAAAAACGATTCCTGGAAGGTCATGAGGAACGTGAGTGGTTAGACAGTCGACAGTCATCTGTGCTGCTTGTTCTGGGCTACCCTGATCAGGGCAATCCTTTCCTGGTAAAACCATATTTGGTTTGAGTAATGCCCCAGGGATGTGTACTCCCTGAACCTTGCACTCTGCAAAGGTAGCATCTAGGATTCGCGCTGTAACATCGTAACAGGTCTGAGAATCGTGATTACCATCCATCAACACTTCTGGCTCGATTATTGGAACCAAGCCCTGTTCTTGACAAATAGCTGCGTACCGAGCAAGAGCATGGGCATTGGTAGAAATATTTGCATCGCTAGGCATACCCTCGCCAATACGAATTACGGCTCTCCATTTTGCGAAGCGAGCCCCCATGGCGAAGTACTCCATGCACCTCTCTCTCAGTCCGTCCAATCCTTCAGTGACTTTTTCACCGGAATGGTGGGCTAATTCCTTCGCTCCGGTGTCTACTTTGATTCCTGGGTGGACGCCACGACTTGCAAGATAGTCAGGAATAGAAGTGCCATCATCCATAGTTTGGCGGATTGTTTCGTCGAAGAGGATGACACCACTGATTGCCGACTCGTAACTAGGGGTTGCGAAGATGTTTGAGCGGTAGGAGCGACGGGTCTCTGGAGATGGATCGACCCCCACGGCTTCAAGCCTGTTTGACATTGTTCCATTACTCTCATCAGCAGCGAGAATTCCCTTTCCTAATGCAACTAACTCATTCGCTGTTCGCTCGAGTAATCCTTGGTCCATGTTATTCCCCTGTGGATTCGTGGAGGTCGCAAGAAATGAAGTCATCGCACGTCGGATAAATAGTAATGATCGCCAGAACTGACGTCTATCACTTCTGAGTGAACTAAGTGCCTTCCGTCCTCGGTCTCCTTAACTCCTCTAGTTCGGCCAGGACATACCCCAGTCCCAATGAATAGAGAATCGTCGGAAGAGCAGAGTTCGTCTCGGCCCCAAAGTCTGTCGACGTCGTCTTGAATCATCTTCTCAGCCCTGTCTCTGTGACCGTCGTTCTTGAAAATCAAACGACCTTCGAATGGTGCCTTCAAACCCCTAAGCGCAGTTGCGGTGATGACTCCCTCGGGGGCGGCTCCTATGCCCATCAGCATGTCAATCTCTGAGTTCGGATCCGCGGCGTTGAGAGCAGCGGCAATATCACCATCTCCAATCAGGACGACATCGACGTCATGCTGCTTCAAGTCACGAATCAGTACCTCGTGTCTCGGCCTATCCATCACCACTACCTTGAGTAATGAGCTGTGCTTGTCGAGTACACTGCATGCGGCCTCAACATTGTAAGCCACATCCGCCTCAAGGCTGATGTGTCCAGCCATCTCGGTGGGCCCGGCGATTTTGTCCATATAGCAGTCGGGGGCATGCAAGAGAGTTCCTCTTGGCGCGGCAGCTAGTACTGCCATGGCATTGGGCTTGTCCAGAGCGACGTGGTTGGTGCACTCAAGAGGGTCAACAGCGATGTCTATGCTAGGTGCCCCGGACTGACCTTGCATTGAGCCAAGTGGCTCTCCAATCCATAGCATAGGGGCGTCGTCGCGCTCCCCTTCACCAATCGCGACTCTGCCGTCGAAGGGGACGTTGTCAAATACGGCTCGCATAGCCTCTACGGCAGCTCCATCCGCAGCCTTCCTGTCTCCTAGACCTCTCCATTTTGAGGCTGCGATGGCTGCGGCTTCTGTGGCTTGGACGAAGTGGTGTGCCAAGTCCATTGTAGCCATGAAGACCGGAGTGGGTCTAGGCATTCAATTATGCGGGTCCGACTTGCTCTTTCTCAGTACCCGAATCTCCTTGATTTGAGAGATAGGATACTGGCCATCTGAGTCTTTCTCAATGGGCTTGAGCATGTCCCACGCGCATAGCAGACCAGCACTGACTCCGCACAGAGCCTCCATCTCCACGCCTGTGGTCCAGTGAGTTCTAACCGAGACTGTACAGCGAAGCCCTGAGTTTTCGAGTTTCCAGACGACATCGCAGCCCTCAATTGGAATCGGATGGCAGTGCGGCAGTGTGCGAGGGGTTTCCTTTACGGCTTGGATTGCTGCGATGGTTGAGGCCTCTCTGACATCTCCTTTGGGAGAGCGGCCGTTGGCTACTACATCGATTGCAGTATCTGAAAGTACCAAAAAACCAGTTGCCACGGCCTCGCGTGCAACTACAGGCTTAGAACTGATATCGACCATTCCTGTCCAGACTTCATCATCCATCTTTTCGTGGCAAGGGTTCTTCACTTATAATCCAACGAGAAGATTCAGATACTATTGTATTTACAGAAAATATCTGAAATAGTACTCCACAATGTGGATTCATGGCCGAGGCGTTCCGGGAGAGGGCGACACCGGGCCGGGTGCCGGTCTTGGCCTCGGGCATTAGCCATGACCGGCCAATAACTGATGCAATGGAACTCGGCGTAATTGATGATCTGTGTGTTGGGTGCTCATACTGTCTGATGGCATGTAAGGACGATGCACTGGTGGTCGAGGGATTATGCGAGGTCATTCTGGATAACTGCACTGATTGTTTGAGGTGCTTGCTATGGTGTCCTACTGGAGCATTGGTATACTCCTGAGGTGAGTCAATGGATGACAAACCCAAGACTGTAGTTATCGGGGCAGGAATAGGGGGTTTGACCTCTGCTGCGTTGATGGCCCAGTCGAGTAGAGTAGATGTATCAGTGTATGAGAGAATGTCCTTCGCTGGGGGCAGGTTCACCCAGCATGACCACGATGGATACCAGATTCCTACCGGTGCCGTCCACATGATTCCTCACGGGAAGAAGGGCCCCTTCGCCGATTTGATTCTCGGAAAACGGGACAAGGGCGGGCTTGATTTGGGTCGACACGGTGTCGAATTTCTGCCTACAACCAAGTTCGCTTGCCAGATTAGAGATGGTAAATTGTATCGTGCTAGCTCAGTATATGGTATTCTACCCTGGTTCTCTGCAAAGGACACGTTGAACCTGCCCGGACTTCTGATGAAGGGTGCCAAGCGTCCTTGGGGAAACGAGACAGAGGATGGTAGGACATGGCTGTCTAGGCGCTTCTCTGATGAGTTCATCGACTTCCTCGATGCATTCTCCAACTTCGCTATCAGTCTGCGTTTCGACCAGATGCCGGCATCCACTGTGGTCAGGATGCTACAGAACTCGTTCTGGAGTCAGAGACCCCATGTTCCCAAAGGAGGTTGCAAGGGTGTGATTGAAGGTTTGAGGAAAGATTTGCGCGAGAACGGAGTCAGAGTCAAACTCTCTCACGAGATTACCGAAATCCTGCCCGGAGATACCGAGGAGTCAACCAAGAGCAACAGGTTCTGCATAGGCGTTAGGCGGCGCGGGCGCGACGAGGGAGTCTGGGTCGGTGCTGATTCAATCATCCACAACGGCGGCCATCCCAACCTGCTGAGTACCCTCTCAGACGACTTCGATGTAGCGGATAGTATCAGAGAGCAAGTTCGCGACACTCAGGCCGTCGGCGGAATCGGCTTTGCATTCGCCCTCGACGACGAGGTCCCCCATCGCGGTAGCGGAGTTACCATGCTCCCAGGATTGGACCGAGTTGGAGGATATGTAATCCCGACCTTCTCGGACCCGAGCCTCGCTCCGGAAGGCAAGCATCTGATGATTACCCATCAATATGTACCAGACCCTACTGTCAAGTCGGAGATTAGCAAGGGGAGGGAGGATCTGTACGAGGCGATTCCTTGGCTGTCTGATCACGCCGAGGAGCTCTGCGTCCACTCATACCACAGGAACTGGCCTTGCAATAGAGCCCCTCAGGGAGCCGAGTTGCCTTCTGACATCGGCGTGGATGGAATCAGACTGGTCGGAGATGGTATCAAGGGACATGGGTGGATGATGGTCGAAGGAATCGCTTCTAACGTGCCCGGCACTGTCAGCAGCGTTGGTGCGCTGTGACTATCCCAGTCCAGCCTTCCAAATTTCTCCGTCAGCCCTGACTTCTTTCTTCCACAGTGGGGCTTGGCGCTTGAGTTCGTCAATCAGCCAACTACAGGCCTCGAAGCCCTCGGCCCTGTGAGTCGAGGCGATGTGTATGCACACTATAGGCTCGCTTGGACCTACTGACCCGGTGCGGTGAGCCAGTACTACTGAACTGACACCGAACTGGTCCAATGCCTGTAGAGCCAGCTCATTCAAGACATCAGGAAGCCTCTCCTCCCATGCATCAAACTCGAGTCTTTCTACTGTGATTCCGTCATCTTCTCCGCGAGTCAATCCAACGAAACTGACTACGCTGCCACTCCCTTCCACCTCGAGTTCGTGCCGCAGGCTTTCTGGGTCAAGTCGTTCGGGTTCGACTAACACCCGTACGCGCGACATGCATCTCCATGTGGGTGCTGCGCTTGAACGCCACGCAAGACCCAACCGTTCAAGCAGGAGTGAATGTTCGCAGTGACATGAGTGAGGAGCCTGTCCACATTCTAGGTGCTGGGCTGTCGGGATTGGCCGCTGCGACCTATTTGGCCAAGGCAGGCAGGGAAGTTCATGTCTACGAGATCAGGGATGATAGCGGGGCTCGCTTCGATGGGGACTTTCAGGGAATTGAGAACTGGACCAGTAGCGAATCTGACTTCTTCGAAGAGATGAGGGAATGGGGATTCGACCCCAATGAGTTCAAGTCTGATGATTTCGATATAATCGACCTAATCCATCCTGATGATGAAATAACCAATCCTACCACTAAAGGAGTTGCTTTCAGGGTTGTAGAACGTGGCACGGATTCACATTGCATCGACCAAGGCTTCAAGCGCATGGCTACCGAGGCAGGAGTGAATATTCACTATGGCACTCGTAGAGCTCCTGAGGAGTGTGATATCATCGCGGCCGGGCCCAAGGAATCCAGTGCTGTAGCCTTCGGTGAGATCTTCAATACCGATCATCCCAATCACGTGTCCTTCCAACTCAATGACAAACTCGCCCCGGGCGCCTACTCCTACCTAATCATAATCGACGGGATTGGACTAATCTGTACCTGCCTATGGCGTAAACAGAAGCGCACCTCGCGTTACCTCAATGAGACAATAGCTTGGTACGAGAAGCACTACGATCTAAATCGTAGACCGATTAAGAGAGTTGGCGGCAAAGGTGACTTCTCCCTCCCAGACAAGTATGTCCACGAGGGCCGCTACTACGTCGGCGAGGCTGGGGGGCTACAGGACTTCATGTGGGGCTTCGGAATGCGTTACGCCGTTACCAGCGGGGTCCTTGCAGCCAAGGCGGTGCTTGGTGAGTGTGACTACGAGGTCGAGGTCCGTAAGCGTCTAGTCCCACTTGTCCGGGCTAGTGCGATTAACCGCTTCCTGATGAATAGGGTTGGAGACAGGGGATTCAAGCTGGTTGCGAACCACTGGATGCGTAATCAGAGCAGGCACGGAGATGGTTTAGTCTTCATGCGTTGGCTGTATTCTCCTGGGCCTCTCCGTCTAATGCTGTGGCCACTAGTCAGGATTGGCATGCTACGCCGCAAGCGATTGAAGGATGGTAGGATGGTTCGCAGGATGCCATTTAGGAACTCACTGGGCCGAGACTCCTGGGAGCCTAGTCAGAGAGCAGAGGAGATTGCTTCAGAGTGGGAGTCGATTCGTAAGGGTGGAGGACCGGTCTCTTTCGGTGAGGGCGACGCCTGAAAGGCGTCACTGGGTTCCGTTTGGTTGATATGGCGTCCCTGAGTGGCCCGGACATGACATCTTGGCCGGAAATGCAGCCAATGCCGAACAACCTTGTGAACTATGGAGTGACGGACAACGGAATAGCCATCATCGAACTGTGCTCAGATTCCACTGGAGATCCTCTCACCGAGGGAAAGACTCCGGTCAACACCTACACTCATGCGATGATGAGGGACATTGACGAAGCTGTACTCAAGGCCCGATTCGACGATGATGTCACTGTAATCCTATTGACTGGATATGGCGAGAAGTTCTTTTCTGCGGGTGCCAGCATCAGTATGCTGGATTCTGTCAGTCCAGGATTCAAGTACTTCTTCTGCCTTCACGCCAACGAGACTCTTAGCAGGCTTGAGCAGACTCCAAAGCTAGTGATCGCGGCACTGAACGGACACGCCGTGGGTGGCGGTCTCGAAATAGCCATGTCAGCAGACATCCGCATCGGCCGCAAAGACTCGGGTCAGGTTGGACTTCCTGAGGTATCCTTGGGAGTCCTCGCAGGAACCGGTGGAACAGCTAGACTATCCCGGTTGGTCGGTAAGGCGAAGGCCATGGAAATTATGGTCACAGGACGCAAGTTCTCGTACGAAGAGGCAAAGGAAATGGACTTGGTTCACGACGTTTGGGCTGGTAGTCTCAATGAGTTCCGACAAGATGTCCTAGACTATGCTGGCCAATTCACCCTACCCTATGCTGCCAGTAAGGCAATCGGGAACATCAAGCGAAGCGTGCAGAGTGGTATGGAGATTCCACTTGAGTACCACCTAGCCCTTGAGAGAGAGTTGCAGTCTGATCTCTTCCAGAGCGGGGATGCCAAGAAGGGCATTGCAGCATATGTGAAAAGGGAAGTCCCAGAATTCGACGGAAATTGAGATTCGCACTCTTTAGAGTGCGTTTTCTTATACAGCGTTTGATATACCTGTTATCTCTGCCCACGGACGATGACTGACGCAGAGATAGTAGCAGACTACACGCAGAACTTTGAGGTGTGGATTGACGAGTTCAATGACTGGCAGACGAGGATAGGTTTCGACCCCTCTTGGCTGGGCGACTACAGGTTCGACATCAAGTTCGACTGGGATACGGCTGGAAAATTGATAGAGTTCGGAGATTTTGAAGGCAGACCGAAGTGGGATAGGAGAATGCAGATTCCTCAGCAGACCATCAGGGATGCCATCGTGAACATGATCAGCGTTCAGGGCGACACTGAGTTTGCATCTGTCGAACAACAGAATCACCTGCTGGCATCGGCTCCAACTGAGTACGACCGTAAGTCGGCTCTGAGAATCATGTGCGAGGAACAGCGCCATGGCTGGCAGATGGCTTACCTACTGTGCACTTTCTTCGGTGAGCAGGGAGTTCGTGAAGCAGCTAAACTCCTCGAGAGGAACGCCCAAGATGGTACTCGTATTCTAGGCTCGTTCAACGAGCCTATCGATCACTGGCTTGACTTCTTCATGTTCACTCACTTCATCGACCGCGATGGTAAGTACCAACTGAAGATGCTGAGCACTTCCTCATTCAAGCCACTGGCAGCATCCATGGGGCCCATGTTGAAAGAGGAGTCCTTCCATCTCGGGACTGGTGCCAATGGTCTTCGAAGAATCGTCAAGCAGGGAGTGATCCCCTGCGCTTTGGTTCAGAAGTACGTAAACAAGTGGGTTAGTACCGGGCTCGACCTTTTCGGAACCGATGACTCTGCCAGTGCCCAGTGGGCATATGTATACGGAGTCAAGGGCCGATACGACGAGAGAGAGGCATCTGAGGCTGCTGACAGAGAGCACCTTAACGAAGCCAGTAGAGAGTTGTATTTCCAAGAGTTAAGAGACGAGATGCGCAGAATCAGCAAGGCTAGAAAGGAGGGTGAGCCTGAACTCTACATTCCTTCAGACAAGTTCAAGCGCGGCATCGGAAAGTATGCCGGTAAGCGTTACACTGTACATGGCGAGGAGTTCGAGGGCGATGATGTCGCTTGGGAGGAGTATCTCTCAGCAGTCCTGCCTACTGACGAAGATGAGTACAAGTTGGTTAACGAGTACATGAAGGAAGAGTGGATCCAGTACCGCGAGTGGAAAGGTAATTGATTCTGGAGGACTTTACGTGCAGCATGTCGCTCTGACCATGTTCGATAAGGAGCTTTGCGCTCCTTTCTTCGATAGACTGACCGAATACTTCCATGACCATCATCATTCAGACGAACAAGATGCAGGGGGCTACGAGGAGTTGCTGTATCGAATCCGCAGGCCCTATACTCCTGAGATGCTAGACATGATTGACTCTTGGATGGGGCTGCCTGAGCGCGATTGGCGTGAGGAGACGCAAAGAGAGGTAATGCTGGCACTCTATGCAATCAGGTACCCCGACACTCTGCTGATTGAGAGTTTCACCGAGAAGGCGAGGTCGGATATGCGCCGGCTTTCTGCATACCTACACTTCACCGGCCACACCTACGCTATATGGGATGAGGACACACGTAGAGGATTGAGTAAATTGGGAATAGAGATTCCCAGTACGGAAACTGCTGACCCATTCGTGTACGGAGCCTATGTTACCGCAATCGAGTTACTCAAGGACGTCGCCCCATTCACCTGCTTCTTAGAGCACGACGTTCCTCGGCAGAGACTGTTCCAAGCAGCGCTGGCAGCCTACGGTCGGGAGTGATTAGATGGATGTCAAGACCGTCGCCGTAATCGGCGCCGGGACCATGGGAGCAGGGATTGCACAGGTCTGCGCTCAGACCGGTTGGGAAACTCGACTCCACGACGCCTTCTCTGAGGTCCTTCAGAACGGGATGGAATCGATTCATTCCTTCTGGGACAATGGAATTACACGTGGAAAGACAACAGAGCAGCAGAAGTCCGAATGGTCGTCCAACCTGAGTTCGTACGAGGATATGGGCGAAGCGGTCGCTGGTGCTGACCTCGTCATCGAGGCAGTTCCAGAGGTCATGGATCTGAAGCAGAGAATCTTCTGTAAACTTGAGGAAATGGCTCCAGCCAATGCTATTCTCGCGACCAACACCTCCGGCCTTCAAATCAGCGAGATTGCTGAAGCGACAGGATGTCCAGAAAGAGTCATTGGGATGCATTTCTTCAACCCGGTTCCTCTGATGGGACTGCTAGAGATAATTCGCCATGATTCGTGTTCAGAATCAACCATAATAACCGCGCAATCAATTGGTTCTGCTATGGGTAAGGAGACTATTCTTGTTCGGGATGTTCCCGGCTTTGCCACTAGCAGGCTTGGAGTGGTTCTCGGTAACGAGGCTATACGGATGCTCGCCGATGGAGTTGCCACAGCCAGTGACATAGATACTGCGATGTGTCTTGGTTACAAGCACCCTATGGGCCCACTTGAGTTGAGCGATTTAGTCGGATTGGATGTTAGACGTGATATTCTGAACAACCTAGCCGAGGCTTTCGATGATGAGCGGTATCTACCGCATCCAATGCTGGACAGGTTGGTCGAGGCTGGTGAGTTGGGGAAGAAGACAGGGAAGGGGATCTACGAGTGGTCAGAAGACGGTAAGTTGGACCGACTTGACCTTTGAGGCCACTATGCAGACCATTCTAGTCGAGATAATCGGCATTATCGCTGGAACTCTCGGTGTTCTAGCATGGGTCCCCCAATTACGCGAGGTTTGGGTCGAGAGGCTTCACGAGGGGATTTCACTGCCGACCTTCTGGTTGGTTTCTACGGCTCTTGTATTGTGGCTAATTTATGGTATACTGATTGGATCGATTTCGATTGTATTGGCTAATGTAGCCGCCTTGACATGCATCATCTCCTTGATTATTGGAGTGGTCAGACTCAGAAGAGTAGAAGCACAAGATGGTGCGGACACCGGGAGTTGAACCCGGGTTAGCAGGTTGGGAACCTGCTGTCATAACCACTAGACCATGCCCGCTCAGATTTCTCGATAGTATAGTTGATTGTAGAGTTATCCGAATCGATTTACTGAGAAGAAA
>MDTE01201756.1_pt1 | contig 13411 bp, 19 predicted proteins | sample 811231 | NCBI WGS metagenome assembly MDTE01 (sample SAMN05326651, study PRJNA326480) | marine metagenome | isolation source: seawater | place: Indian Ocean: Red Sea | collected 2010
AAGTTTCCATGTCTATATGAAGTACTTTTTGCTTGTTTATTAAAGTTACTAAATTCCATCAAATAGGTTCACTATTCCTACCTTCTATATATTCTTTTGAAAAAATGCCTGCACGAACACCAGTGACTTTATCACTCTTGTATTCAACTACTCGATACGCTTCACCTTTTCTAGCACCTAAAATAGGATTATATCCTTCACGTTCTAATTGAGATAGTTGAGTGCTTTCTACAACTTTAGATTTAAAATTTAAATTAACTTTTCTAGGACCAGTTTTAATTAGAACTGGATCACCTTGTGCAAATAAACTAACATTGTTTTCATTCTTTCTTCCAGAACCATAATCTTTACCAAAGATTGCTTTTTGTTTTAATTGTTTATCCTCAATCTCACGATAAAAAGCACTCCTATATGCTTGTCTATAGAAATCAGATGTTTCTTTTTTAGAAATGTCTTCTCTAAAACTTTTTACTTCTGGATGATCGTAAATAGATCCACCTGATCTAGAAGATAATCCAGAATACTGTTGAAAATCTTTTGCTCCTCGACCATCTTTATGTGATATAAAAATTTTAGATTCGCCTTTAGAATTAATACCTACAAAATCTGCTTTAGCACCTGAAGAACCAGCAACAAAACCAATAATATCTTTATAACTTTGAGATTTAATTCTCAACGTTACTGATTTCATATTACCTAGTTCTTCAATTTTTCTATTAATTTTACTTAAGATTGAAAATTCAATTTGAGTGTCTGGATAACCTTTAATTTGTCTCCAGTTATCTAAAGTTTCTAATCTTTGATTCCAATAACTTTGTTGTCTCCATTCTCTTCCTGATTTTGGTTTAATTAAAATTCTAACTTTTTCATTTTTAGTTTCAATTTCAATAACTTCTAGGTTAGATTGGACACTAGGCATTAAACGACGTGTATGTTTAATTCTTTTAAACTTAAGAAGTTCTAGAATAGAGTCATGCAAGTTAGCACGATAAGCAGTTTTAAACTTAACAGTTCTAGTTCCTTTACCTGTTTTACTTGGAGAAGAAATTTCTGGTTTACCAGAGTATCTTTCCTTATAAGAAGTTTTAATATTGTCTGTTAGAAAAGTTAACAGTTCTTCTGCAGTTTCAAACTTCATTAAACACTCTACTCTACAAAAATATTTAGTTTAAAGATCACCTTTCTTACGGTTCTCAGAAAAATATACATCAAACGATCCCTTAGGATAACGCTTCTCTAGTTTCTTGACATTGGTAGCAATTACATCATCAAATGATACTTCAAGTGCCATACATGCCTGTGCCACGTACCACATAACATCACCCAACTCAATAATAAGATGCTTACGATTGTCTTTATTCCATGGTTTACCTTGGAATACCATTTTTTTAACGATCTCTAGAAACTCACCACCTTCGGCATTGATTCCAACACCACTAGTGAGGAGACGTTCAATGTTAGCACCTTCACGGTCTAACTCTCCAATACGATCAGCGAAGTCAACGAAGTTTGTTGATGCATCAGATGTAACTGCAGAAACAAATTCTTCATAACGTTTAAAATCAATGTGCTTCTTAGTCAAAATTAAATCCTCCAAATTTGGTTTTATTAGTAGATGGTTTTTCATTATCATCACCTGCATCAATCATACCGTCTTGTGCAGATTGTTCACAATCATACAACTTCATCTTTGCTCTGTCAATACCCACAGCAAATCTCTTATTAATTGTAAGATCATTGTATCTATTCTTTAATTGTTTTACTAAAATTTGCCCTAACTGTTCAGATTCTTCTGTACTAATAAGAGCAAACATAAGATCAGCAGTAGCAGGGAGACCAAAAGATTCCGAAGTATCTGTAAGGTCAATATCAGTGCTACCATAACCACTACGAGTTGTTTGAGTAGCAGATACAACTGGTACACCCTGTTCTACAGCAAGACCACGAAGTTCTTCTGCAATACCTTTAACTAAAGTATATGAGTTGACAAATGATGCTTTGAATCTTTGTGAGGTACAAATATTAAGGTAATCTACAAAGATAATATCAGGTTTAAAACTTTTCTTAAGAGATAGATCACTAAGAAGAGATCTAAAATGTCCCACATGAGCAGATGCAGTTGGATATTCTTTGATAATAAGTTTACCACTTGTTTTCTTCATCAAGTTATTTACTTTACTTTCATACATTTTTCTAGGAAGTGAAGCAATATCTTGAATAGGAACACTTAAAAGATTAGCATCAATACGTTCTGCAATTTTTTCTTCTGACATTTCACAAGTAATATACAATACATTCTTACCTTGTAATAATGTTGATGCAGCAACATGACACATGAATAATGATTTACCTACACCAGTGCCTGCTAATGCAACGTTTAATGATTTGTTAGTAAGACCACCTTTAGTAATCTTATTAAACATTGCCAGATCAAAAGGAATCTTAGTTTCTACACGATTGTAGAAATCATATCTTTCTTGATAATCATCAAGGTAATCATGACCAACTTTATTGTCAAAAGAAACAGAAATTGCATCAGAAAGGATAGTTGGAATTGAACCCATATCCTTTTCTTTATCATCACCTTCAGCAATTTTAATACTTTCTAAAAGTGAGAGATAAATTGCTCTATTTCTACACCATTCCTCTGTTGTATCTACTAACCATTTGTAATCAGAATTATCTTTTTCTAAATTACGTATAGCAGAACTAACATTTTTAAATGTTTCTTCACTAAGGTGAGATGCTCCTTGGAGATCTACTTCTAATGATTCTTTAGTAGGACACTTCTCATACTTTTCAATAAAAGATTTGATAAGTTTGAATAAAGTTAAGTTAGTGTCTGATTCAAAATAAGAAACCTTAAGATATGGAAACACTTGACGACGATATTCGTCGTTACATACAAGGTTCTTTATAATTGTATACTCAAGTGAGTTCATAAGTAATGCAAATAAGTGCTCATAATATATTTGTCCTCGCTTATTGTAGGTTTACCTTTATGAGGTATCATCCACAACGGAGGAAAGACAATCATTCTACCACGTTTTGGTCTAATGAATTTGTCTATACCAGGAAAACATGTTTCACCACCTTCTGTAACATCGTTTAAATAAACAAGAAAAGCAATAAACCTTTTTGCTGATATATGATCCCCAACATCGACGTGGGTATCAAATTGATCGTCAGTATTCTTTCTGTATCTTTTTACTCTAGGAAACTCATAGGTATAATTTTGAGGTAACCAAGGATCACATCCAACACTGTCTACGTAATAATCTAGATATGGACTGATCTTATCAATACATTCAGGAACCATAGATTTATCAAAAACCAATTCATAAAACTGAGGTTTTAATTGATGATCAATAAATTTTGATTTACCAAAATCAATATAATCAATTAAGAATTGACAATACTCATTTGATAATACGTTATCATAAACTTTGATAAAATCATTTATTTTATTCAACGCCATAGTTAAACTCTTGCCCTGCTGCCCAGTCAAGTTTTTCCATTACTTCTTCTGTGAAGTATTTTTCAGGTTGCTTGAGAATAGTAGAAGGATAAACGGAAGATTCACCAACAATAACTCTATTCCCCTTCCTCTCGAATACTCCATACTTTTCACCCAACTCCAATAGTCCGTAGTACTTGTCCAGTCCACGTGAGTCAAAAAATAATCGTGTTGCAACTTGTGAATTCTCCTTAGTGAAACGTGATTTGTTTGCTTTTACTTTAATAATATTACCTACAATATCAGTTCCATCTTTTTCTTTAGATTTAGAAAGATGAATAATAGTTGATGCAGCATATTTAAGACCACTACCACCACCCATATCAGTTGCTTCACCATATGGGTTCATTGTTTTATATGTATGGTTTGTGACAATCATAGGAACTTTTAGTTTTCCTAGTTTACTGGTAATAATTCTGAAAACTGATTTAATGACTTGTGATTTAGTCATGTCACGAACTTGTTTATCAGACAAAGCATCATCTAATTCTTTTGTTGATGCAAGCATACCAAGAGAATCTAAGATAATTAAAAGAGGTTTACGATCTTGTTCCTTTGTTTTAATAAGGTTATCTAAGATACGAATAATTTGAGTACGAAATTCTTCAATGGTGTCTACTGGAAAATGCCAAACACGATTCTCATCTAATCCACGATTTTGAAACATGTCTGATGTAACTGCAGATTCACTATCAAAGTAAAATACAGCACCATCAGGATTTGTTTCTAAAAAATGTTGAGCAATACCAATAGCATAAAAAGTTTTACCTGTTGCTTGTTCACCAGCAATAGCAGTAATTCTATTGTCAGGGATACCACCATTGATACTACCACTAATCATGGCGTTCAGGATGTAAGATCCTGTTCCAACAAAACATTGTTTGTTGTTTGTTTCAGAAACAACTTTAGCGTATTCATTTTTTGCTTCTTTAGCAAGTGTTTCAAAGATACTCATACGAATAAAAACTCCAGGTTAACTTCTTTTTCGGTTTTCCAACCAATAGTATCAAGAATAATCTTGAGAGGATCCAAAAATGATTTTTGGAATTGTCTTTTATAATCAATGTTCTTACTGACTTCAAGTTCTGTAGGAAAATTAGCAATAAAAGAAAAAACATTTTCTCCTAAAATATTAGGAGTTTGTAAATAAACAAACTTAATTTTCTCACCCTCTTGAATCAAAGGATACTTATGAATAAGTTTGTTTTTCTTTAAATGAAAATTATACAAGAGAGATCCTCGTACATGGATGGGACAACTTTTCCTATACAGGGTAGCATCTCCTCTCCATTTTGTCAATCCATTAACACTTCTAGGAAAAGCAACATCCTCTGGAGGCATGTTATAGAAGTCAGTTTTAAACTCATCAATGAATTTTATTAGATCTTCCTCAGTTTTAGTCATGATAATATTGAGTGCTTCTTTAATCTTAGTTCTGCATGGTGCAGGTGTAGAAGATTTAACTGCTTCAATACCCATCATTTTAAGTTTTGGTTCTGTATAACGGACTCCTTCACTATCCCATACGTTAAGAATGTATCGTTTTTTGGCAGTCCAGATTCCTTTGTCAGCAACGTTTTCACGTTTCATAATCATTTTTTGATCATATGCTGACACATACGTTGCCAGTTCTTTATATGAACCCTCAATAAAAGGTTCCAGTTTTTCTTTGCATATCTTATCAAGTATGGATACAATTGCTGTTTTTTCGCCAACCCGATTACTAAAAAATTTAGTAACGAGAGGTCCAAGATTAAGATATATTGAATCGGTGTCAGATGCGATAACATAATCTACCTCCTCCGTTTTTAACAGATTATTTAGGTAGTCATTCATCTTATTTTCTATCCAACGAATAGAAACTTGACCAGAAAGTGTGATTGCTTCTGCATTAGCAAGTTTATAATATCTAAAATATTGATTACCAATAGCACCATAAGCACTATTAAGTTGAATCTTACGTGCCATTTGGATATTATTAAATTTTGAAATATCCTTAACTAATTGTGGGGTAGGATTCTTTTCATATTCTTGTTTAGCAACAAGCATCTTTTTCTTATAGATCTTACGTTCGTTGTAGATCTTTTCCATTAACTCAGGAAGGAATCCTCGAACATCTTTTCTATATTGTGCTCCATTTGCACATACACATTGATCACCATCAATAGTTATCTGTTGTTGCAGAATTCTATCTACAGTTGCTGATGGATGTTTTGTAGGTAATAACGTCTCTGGTGAGATATTATACTGCATAATAAGATGAGGGTATAGAGAGTTAAGGTCAAAACTAACAACCCACTCATAAAGACCTGGGACAGGTTCTTTAACATATGCACCAGCATACTTAGCATCTTTATCATTCCTTTCAATAGGAGGAACGACAATACCTTTAGGTGTAAGATAATTATAGATGATACTATCCCACATACGAACCTGTGAGTAAACATCTTCAATATTAACCTTAGCATCATATGCAAGATTAACAGCAAGATCAATTAGTTTCATCTTGTCTTCTAATTGATCAACTAATTCAACGTCATGAATGTTATACGTAACAAACTTTTGCCAATTCTGAGTGTAAAAATCTCTAAAAGTTTCATACTCAGAGTGATCAAGTTTCTTTTCACCTAGTTCCACATTACAAATATGATCAAGACGATATGATTCTTGATTAGTATAAGTAAATTTTTGATAAAGATCTAGGTAGTCAAGAATACTAACACCGATAATATCATAGTGAATATTTAAACGACCTTTAATTTCTGTTTCTTTTTCAAATACTTTATTCCATGGTGAAAGTGATTTCATATACTTTGTAGAAAGTACACGTTCTATTCGACGACATATAAAAGGAACGTCAAATAGTTTTACATTCCAACCAGTAATAATATCAGGAGTGTTTTCTGCCCACCATTTTAAAAAATCACGTAGCATCTCTTCTTCTTTCCAAAAAACACGATACTCTACATCATCTCGTGAATGTTCATACTCACGTGTTCCCCATACAATTATTTTCTTACTAGTAAAATCTTTAATAGAAAGACAAAGAATCTCCTCTGAAACTTCCCTAACATTAGGAAATCCATTTTCAGAAGAGGTTTCAATATCAATGGTATAAATTTTTAACAGAGAAGTATCACAATCTAATCGCTCCTCTGGAAATTTGCTACTAATATACTGATACAAAAATCTAGAATTACCATAGATTTTATAGTTATCTACATGTTTGTATTGTTCAATAAATTCTCTAGCATCTTTTATGGTATCAAAATTAATCTTTTGAGCATACTCACCCTCTAGAGTTTTATATTCAGTTTTATTATTTGTTGGAGCAAAAAGAACAGGGGAGAAAACCTCTTCATATTGAACACGTTCTCCATGATCGTATCCAATATAAAGGATTTTATCCCCAGTCAAAAACACATTACTGTAAAAGTTCTTCGTCATCAGATGGCAATTGTGATAGGAGTTTTTGATACTCCGAAAGGATATTTGAATCTGGTGTTGCTAATGTAGCAAGTGATTCAGAATATAGTAAAACATTTCTTTGGTTTGTATACCTTGGGAATGTCTTAAGTTCTCCTTCAACAATTTCCATTGGATCCGCTAGGAAACAAGAGGGTTCCATTTCCATCTCAGAAATTTGAGAAATTAAATAAGTGCCATTGCGAAGAAGTATCAATTTTATTTCCATTACGCTGCTTCAACAGTTGTTTCTGGAACCTCTACTGGAGGCGGTGCCATTGGTGATTCTTTATCACTTTCTAGTTCAATATTATTCTTTAAACAATAATCTTTGAGAATATTGTCATGTGGGTCGTAGATAGTAACTAACCAATCTGCTGGAATTACAAATGATCTTTGTTTAGAAAGAGGTGCCCAGTGGGTGTATTTGACAGAATACTTTGTACGTGGTCCTTCTTCACCTTCTACTTGAAGTTCATCAGATTCTTCAGCGGTGAGTTGCATTACAAATGGATTTGAAAGATGATAAGCAACAATGCCTTTCTTTTCAGTGTCCATAATTTCTTTGGCGTCAGAAATAACATCTTCGCCAGATTTCAACAACATAACTTTAACGGTCATAGTGATAATGTAGTGTCTTCTAAATGTCTAATGTGGTTTGATAGTTTATCAAGGTATCCACGATTTCGTAACTCTTTGAACACTAGGTTCTCTAGAGCGAACTCTCCACCTTGTTGAATTGCAGACGCTCTCATGTCACGAATTCTCTTTTGAAGTTTTCGTAGAACGTCAGCATCATCTGCTTCATTCTCAATGAGATCATCAATCTTCTCCATCATATCACGAATCTTGCGAATAAGCAAGGGGTCTGCAAGATTAACCTTAACTTTGTTAGGTGACAATAACCATTTGTCTTGAATGATGGAATACACACCTTGGTTAGCAGGTAGTGGATCTCTCTCATCTTGAGCATATAACTCAACAGGATGAGCATAGATTTTAATGTCGTGGACGAGTGCCCACAACTTCTTTTTGTCTCTTAGATAATCATCTAAAAGATCTGGGCAGTCAGCAATTTGACTTTTGTCTACAACTAAGTGAAGGTCTAGATCAGAAAATCTAGTGTAATTGTAGTTAGCGTTACCACCAACCAGAATCATATCTTTTACTGCATTGGACGGAATCTTAGCAAAATCTGCCCATTTGTTTCCAATCTGTAAAAGTTTATCTTTTACTTCTGGTTTGAGAACGCCATCTTCCCAAAACTTGATATTTAATTCTTGGTTATACATCAGAGTCAATCTGAGTTTTTGGAACGTCTTCACTACTATCCTATCACTTTTTTATTATTTATCAACTACCTCAGTTTCGGTAAGAGTAGTTTCCTCAGGTTGTGTCATCTTAATATAACTTTCAACAATGCTCATCATAGGTTCAGAAATAGAAATAACCCAATCAGGATTAACTGCAATTTGAGTGTCTGGAGTAAGTGGGTTCCACCTAGAAAGAAGAATCTTATACTGACCTTTAATACTTTGACGTGCTTCAGGATCTTCAATATCAAATTCTAATTCAGAACCTTCAAGAGGTTCAATCTTTACACAATGAGGGTTGTTGAATACAAATGCTTGTCTACGTTGTTTATCATCAACCGCTTCTTGTAGTTCAGTCACAACATATTCCCCAGATTTTAGGGAAACAATCTTTATTGCCATTTTAATATAGTTGGTTTAATTTATATTATAAAGAGGTCTTAACGATTTGTCAAGACCCCCTGTTGATTTATTTATTTGATATTATAGATACTCTTTTCTTGCATGGTGTTCTGGAATAATCTTGCCTAGTGTAACTGTAAGAAGTCCATCTGCAAATGATACATCTTTAACTTCAACGTCATCAGATAGCGACCATGACCTTGAGAAAGATCTCTGTGCTAGTCCTCTATGACTATATGTTTCTTTTTCTTTTTCTTCTTTAGTTCCTTCAACGATTAACTTACCATATTCCGTGTAAACTTTAACTTCTTTCTTTTTAAATCCTGCAAGTGCAATCTCTAATCTGGATTCAACGTTGTTTACATGAACAATATTATATGGTGGATAGTTAGCGTTTGTATTTGTATTCCAAAATTGTTGGAAGTAATCATCCCATCCAATGCTGTTTCTCGTGATCTTATCCATTAATTCTGGAAGATCGGCAGCAGTATATCTCTGAATGTTAGTCATGGTTCTCCTTAGTAAGCGAGTGTAAATTGTGTCCCCGAAGGCGACATCACTATTTATATGCACAAAAAAATAGTGGTTTGGTATAAACCGTACCACTACATAAGGTGTTCCGACTTTAGTAGAGACCGCACGAAAGATCTCACGTATATTTATACATAAATAAAGTAGCGTTGAATATCCAAATTCACAAATGAAAAAAGTATTTATTGCTTTTGGTATGTTACTGATGACGACAACTGCAGCAAATGCTGGCGGTATTATTTCTAAACATGCATCATCTGTTCAACTAACAGTAGATGCAGCAAGAACCGATGCTTCAAGAATTGGTTCAAGTTTCTCAATCTCTGGTAGTAATATTGATACTGCTGTCGGTGATGATGCAAACGTTGTATCTGCAGGAACTATTGCATCAGGGGTGTATTCTCCAGGAACCGTTGTGGCGACTCAAGATACCCCAGGCACAGCGTTTAGCTTTTCTCAATCTTACACAGAAGCGGACGATGTATTAACATCTGCTCCAAGTGTTGGTGCTGTCTCACTGTTCTCAGATCAAACCTCTTATGCAGCAGGCACCCCAGGTGACCTAGCAGGTACCGTAACTTCAGCAGGAATCGTTACAGTGACTGCAGGTGGAGCAGGTACTAGTGCGATTGGACAGTTCGTTAGCGAAATCACCGTGATCGACTAATAGCATGAGGAATACACATAAAATATTCCTCTTGTTAATCACTATGAGTGGCATAAACCCAGTCATAGCAGTGCCTGTCGTCCCTAATTTTACCCAAGGTAGTATGTCGTCTCATACTGAGACAACTACGACTGTAACTGAGACAATAAATTCTATGGATTATGCCACAGGATATCAATATTCAGTAACGGGTTCGGGAATAACAGCAGACGGAGATCTATCCCCAGGTACGGGAACAAATAATGTAACTATAGACGGAGTGACATCAACATGGACAAATGTGACCGAAAGACCATCATTCGTTCAAACAAATCCAGGAGAAGCGTTTCAATTTACGGAGACCTATTCTGGAGCTGGATTGCAAAATCATACAATAATCCAAAGAACAACAGAAATTCAAAGCGTAACAGATACAACAAGTATTTTCTCCCAATAATCGTATGTCTATCAAACATTGCGAGTGTCCCTGTCACTCTGGCGGAAACTGTCGGGGGTGTAAGTGCAACCGCATCGCCCATAGCAAACTCCAGTGGTAGTGTGACTAATCAGGCAATCCAGGTGCTTCAAGGACCATACATAACTAATACTTATGGGAATGGTATACAGTGCCAAGGACCTACCGTCAATTTTACTCCATACGTAACAGGATCGCTTTCACAACAGCATCCGTTTGAAGAAATGTATATGGATCCCGTGTACGACATGTCAGATTTAGATGAAGATGGTTTATTAGACAATCCTGGGGATATACTCTACTACATTCCTACTCGTACAGGACAAAAAAATAATACTAATTTGTCTATAGGTTTTAGTGCCACATGGTCTAGACCATTAGATAAAGAATTACAAGAACAATGCAAACAGGCAGCAAATGCTAACATCGAAATGATGAAGCAATTAACTGCCAACAAAAGATTAGATTTTGAGATTGGAAGATTGAAAAATTGTGGAAATTTGCTCAAAGAGGGCATTACATTCCATCCAAAATCACCTTACTATAAGGTATGTTCAGATGTCGTAGTACATAATGTAACACATGTAAAAGAACATAAACACACAATACCTAGCACAAATCCAAAAGATTTAAAAGATATTTCTATCGGTAATAACTCTAAATTATAATTTACTTCTTTTTTAAAGGAGGCAAACCTTTCTTTGCACGATATTCATTTGCTTGAATTTCTGCACGGGAAGGTTTTTCTACTTTCTTACCTATTAATTTTTTAATCTTTTTTGCTAGTTGTTTAATTACAGGTTTTACAACTCTTAGCAATAAAGGAGTTGCTGCAGCAGCAGCGGTTGCTACAACAGCAATTGATGTAGTTGTTGTAACTTGATTTGCAGATGGTATTCCTTTAATAATTTGATCTGTAATAGTAATCTCTTCAGTGATTGGTATACATTCTTTTCCTACCAATCTATACTCAGTAATTTTTTTAGTTCCACTTTCTACAAGAGTACCAATAGGTTGTGTTAACTTTTGTACTTCTGTAGGGCATTGTAATTCTTTAAGATCTTTTGGTATTTCAGGTGCTTCTACTTCTGGTGGTTCTGGTATTTCAGTATTAGGTACAGGTGCTGGACGATCAATAGTCATTTCCTCTGGGTTATAATTTATAGGATTATAACTGGGAACTCCAGCATCACACAGTGTGTAAGTTCCAGAAGGATCGTCTTCTTTAATTTTATTGTTTTTAGGATTGTTAGTTTCGTGTGCTTCAACACATCCAGGAATATCAACAACAGGCAAACCAATATTTACTACAACTGGTGGAGGTAATACAGTTCTAGTATAATATTCTGTTACTACTTTTGGTATTTCAATCTCCCTAATTTCGGGAGAAGATATAATTGGAATTTCCATTTAGAAAGATGGAGGAACTATACCTCCAGTTACTTTAGGCATCTCAGGCATAGCACTTGGGAGAGCATCTGTTACGCCACCTAATACTTGTTCTTTAATACTATCTTTTACTTTATCAATGATAGCATCTTTTTGTAGATAGATGAATACACCACTACCTACTACTGTCAATGATACTACACCACTTAGGATGGCGATTCCGTTAATTAGTTTTTGCATTTTCTTCTTCCTTTTTACCTATAGGTGGTGCTTTCTTTGCACCGCCGTTCCTAGCAGGGGACAAACCGAAAGCAGCAAGTGATCCACTGAACACACTTGCGATGAAAGTTGGATCAAAATCTAAAATCTTTTGACCATTAGGGAGTCGTACGTAACTAAATGTAAGCAGAGATGCTGACCATATAAGCACAATTACTTTTACTAAATTACCTAGAACTTCACTTTTGTCTTCATCATCATATTCTTTTTCTACTGGTTTTTTATTTAGAGTCATGAATAAAGATATTATGTGTCTTTATTTATACATCTAAAACTGGAATTTCAGGAAGAGTTGATGTGGTAGTTTTCTTTTTACCAATGTTATACTTAGATTCTAATTGCCACTCACCTTTTTCTTTGTAAGCAAGGACTTTAATTTGATTAAGAGGAGCGATGTCAAGAACACTGCTAGTATTAACAATAGAAATAAGTCCCCAATCAGAAAGAAGTTGAGTAATTCTGTTACGGCGTTGAACATCATTTAATGTTAGATTTGCTGATTTACCATCAAGAGCAAATAATTCTTTGAAATGTACAATGTAATATTTTCCCTGTTTATGTAGAATATGACAGGATTGGTATAATTTCTTTTCTTTCCTAGATGCTACTCCAATTCTAGAAAGAGTTTCTCTTACCTTAAGAAAGTCATCTGGTTGAGATAAAGTTACCTCTACCATACTTTCACGAGTCCACTGAACCTCAGCAACCTGAGTCATTACGTTTTACCTCCACGGTTTAATTTAGATTTAATATAATCAATTTGTTTACTATTTAGAATTTTCAAAACTGCTTGTGCTTTCTCAGTACTATAATTATAATATTCTTTGACAGCATCAAGATTATCAAGTTTCTCTTTCTTTTCCCAGGGAGAGAATCTCTTCCTCTTCCTAACAGTATTTATGTAAAAATCATACTGCATACGATTACTAATATCATGATAAGTATTCATTTCATTAGCAAACATAACCGTATCAATAAAACCAGACAGGCACTTATTAATAATCCAGGAAGGGTAATTTTTTTCCCATCCTGGATCATCAGTTTCCATCAAATTAATTTTATTTTCGTTAATGGACTTAAGATAGTCCGTCAAACTGTGACTAAATTTATTCATTAATAATTTAAAAGAAGAAGTTCTTTGCGTTTCTTTTGGTTTTTATTGTAATTACCAGTGGATCTCATTGTGTAAGTGAGTTCCCAATCTTTCTGTTTCCATTTAGGAAATCTTTCTTTAACATAAAGATCTGAATTATATGTAATCATACACTTTTGTTCTGAGTTACAACATTGTGCTGCAAACAACTCATGATCAAATCCTTTATGCATATTACCATTTTTACCATACAATGATGTTTTAATATCATAAGGAGGATCTAGAAATAAAAAAGCATCAT
>MDTE01044111.1_pt1 | contig 13410 bp, 29 predicted proteins | sample 811231 | NCBI WGS metagenome assembly MDTE01 (sample SAMN05326651, study PRJNA326480) | marine metagenome | isolation source: seawater | place: Indian Ocean: Red Sea | collected 2010
AGTTGTGGATAACCTACACCAGTTTTGATTCTTGTAGTGCACACCGAGCCTGGTCCTACACCGACTTTAATAATATCTGCACCAGAAAGAATCAGTTCCTGAGTCATATCTGCAGTGACTACATTACCCGCTATGATTGTTGCATCCGGACAAGCATCTCTTAATTTTTTAACCGCATCTACAAAACTAATAGTATAACCATTTGCAACATCTAATCCAATGAACGCCGGTCTTGTATTATTATAAATGTTGATTGTTTGTTTCATATCCCAATCAGCAATACCGCCCATGACGCATAGTGTATTTGTATTCTTTTCGTATGGAAGTTTCCACCAGTTATCTGAATCCGAGTTGTAATGCCTTGCAATACAAGTAACCATTTCATGTTTGCTTAGTGCTTTATGCATTTCAAATGTTCCAACAGTGTCCATATTACTTGCCATGATTGGAACGCCGGTCCATTCTTTTTTACTGTTTACAAATCGATATGTTCTGTCCATTTTAACATCAAACCTTGAGATCAAAGTTGATCGTTTAGGTCTAATCAAAACATCAGAATAATCGAGTTTAATATCTTCTTCTATTCTCATTGGTTTATCCTATAATTTTCGTAGAAATTCCAAGCAACACTTCCCATAATCAGCGTAAAGAAATCTCCAATTATGAGACTTGTTCCTATTATATACGCAGACACAATGATCATAAAATAATCTCTTGGTTCTAGCTGTGGTTTCTTTGGAGGTTTTTTTCTGTAGTCTTTGAATTCATGAGGCATCATATTGGTAAAGAAGCTCCACCTTTCATCATATTCAAACTAACAGCTTCAGCTTTAATCTTTTCTTTTAGTATTGGACTAATAAGATTACCTATATCAGCTGTGTCTAATTCTCTATCCTGACATACATCAACTACCGCATCAATATACGGCATAGGTTTTTCTTTTATTTTTTCTTCAACAAGTTTTGCAAATCGCTTTTTTGTAAGTACTTCCATTATTTTTCCCATCTATAAAATATATGTGTTTCAATTCGTGTAGTACGAGTTTTTTGAGATGCCCAAGCTGGTCTAACATATGTTGCATGATAATGAGTTGCACCTTCTGTTACATCTAAAATTCTATGTGACATAACCATCCTTGCGTATTCAACTGCTTTCCACCAAGCCTTTTGATCTCTAGCCTCATCGGACTTCCCATCACAAAACCAACTGAATTGGCATTTGTGTCTTATTGGTATTCTTTTATTGGGATCTTTCCATGATGGTCTTGTTGGACCTTGGTAGACAACTTCACATACACTATTTGGAAACCTATGATCACGAACTCGATTCATTGTAACCAAGCCAACGGCGACCTGACCAACAAACGATTGGTTTTTTGCTTCATGATATATGTTTAATGCCATACAATGCGTTTCATCAACATATGCTTGCGCATACAGTGGACTATACAATGCAATAAGAGTACCTATTGCAATTACTTTATTTAAGAATTTCATATTGTTCTCAATAGTAGTGTATCTTTATTTATTCTTGGAGCTGGCTTACGAGTTTTGGTTGTAAGACCTTTCCATGCCACATCGATTTGTTTAATAGTTTTATTAATAATCGTTGGGATAAAGTCATCAGGCTTTCTTAATGTTACACATCTTGAAATATCAATATCAACATCTTTTAATGTTGAACCACTAACCTGAAAACCTTTTGGTGAAGAGGTTACATACTCTGTAAGAATTTTATTCTTTACATTGAATGTATAGAGCCTCGTAGCTCCGGGAATAGAAGTGGCTGCCACGGATACGAGCTTATAGTTCTTATCCTCTTTCAAATATGACAATCGAGCTACCTGCTTGTCTGCAGTGCGAGTCTTTGGAAGTTTGGTCTTACGCCTTGCCTTTGCTGCGGACTTGACTTTATCAAGATCGGCAAGCATGGCTTCACAGTGTTTAATACGTCTATTGATTTCTGTTCTTTTTAAATGAGAATAACCTTCAACAGCTTGCTCACATCTTTTGTGATATGCATCTGTATAATCTAAAAGCCATCCTTCAATAACATCTCTACATGGTTGTACTGCTGCTCCAGTAAGACCATGATATTGAAAACGTTGATAAAGATCGAGCTCAGGTTTTTCACCTTCAATCCACGCATCTTGTAAATCTTCGAGCTCGATCAATATCGTTTTATTAATCTTAATACGTAATCTTTCTTGTGGAGAAAGCACGATTACGTTAGATTTTTCTTTAGCTTTTTCTTTCTTATCTTTGAGGATCTCCTTTCCTGTTGAAATTAATTCATCGAATCGAGATTTTAGGCTATCTCTATAGCTTAGTTGATTTTCCTCAAATTGACCCCCTTGGTCTACGTACCAGATAGTAGCCGCTCGGTGCGTGTAAGCTGTGAAATGATACTCAGGATTTGCTAGAATAGCGGCAGCATCTGATTTGTTATAGGTCTTTTTGACCCAGTCCTTACAGATACTTGTAAGTGTTTTCTTATCAACATCCATGTGAAAATGTGAAAGAACATGAACAAAACCTTTTGTTGGATCAACCGCGGCTAGGCCTGTCCTAGGTCTTGCTTTAATTTTTTTCTTACGTGCCACCATCTAACTTCTCCTTTGTTGTTGTTGAGATCTTACCGATTTTTTTCAAAACGAACCTCTAAATTGAGGCATCTCATAGTTGTGGTCCATCACTTCTTGTGAGGGCTGACAAAACCCACCTACTTTTATTTGAATCGCTGTAGGCTTAACCATGTTTATACTCATCCGATTATTCATTATGTATACATTCTACCATATAACGCGGTAAATGTACACAACTAATTTCAGTTGAATGCATTTTTTTTCTTGACTGTGACAAATATATCACTTATTCGTGTTCTCCGCCAGGATCATGATCATCTAACTTTACCTTTTTACCATTGACATATAAGTTCTGTCTTGCTCTTGGGTAACTATGATATCCGTTTCCTTTTAAGAAAAATCCAGGCTTTCTCTTTGCTGTTTCAAATGTGGCGACTGTTATTGCAATTGCTGCAAGTATAATACAATGTAAAAGTGCTGAAGCTCCAAACATAGCATATCCTCCAACCCATGAGGAAAATGCACCACACCAAGTCCACGCTAAACATTGCATAATCATATGCCGTGTTTGCGTATGAGGAATATGTCGCAATGGATTCTTTTCAGAATTCATTACGGCTTCCCATCTTTCATAAACCCATTGTTGCATTATGGATACGCGAATTTTGTTACGTTATCAACTCTAAATGATCTCCAATCTTGTTTATCTATATCAAAAACTTTGATAACTCCGATTGTGGCCTGAACGCCTTGATCATCATCTTTAGGTTTTTTATCGCCGGGAATAAGATCTTCTTTGAGAGTGCATTGCATATCTCTTTCTTCTCCATTAACTTTAATAAACCTAACTTGGCAAACCTGCTGCCTAAGCATGTCAACCATTTCATTACGCGGATAGTGTGGGTTTCCTGTCATTATGATCTCCTCATTTTTGAATAATCTTCTGGTTTATCACCTCGGCCGACCGGGACGAGGTTTGATTTGTGCATTGTGGCAATACCGACGATGTAGTCTCCTGAATATTTAACTTGAGATTTCTTGGCCGTGGAGCCACATATCCTGTCCGACGTTGGGAGTGACGGACGTGATTCTGTATAGTTTGGAATACTGTAACCACTGTGTTTCTCCTTATTTTTGAGTTGATCTGGATGTACGCCCATAGAACGCAGCCATTCATCATGCTGCTGCTGAGCTTTTTGCCAGCCTGGTTGTTTTTTAACTTTACGCTTCTTTGTATTGAGGGAAGACATACCTCTCACTAAATGCATTGTCATTTATTTTTTATCCTTAAAGTAGGTAGTATATATGTAATCTAGCTTTCCAAGTTCAGGATGTACTCTTATCCACATGCCTGTATCTGGTTGAAAATGTTTTTTAAAGAAGTTATCTAGCTTAAGATTACCAGTTTTTTCTTCAGGTTTTATTTTAAGAGCCAACTCATCAAATTCAGCATCGCTCATGATTTGATCATCTTTGAACTCATAAGCGTATGCTGCTATTGATAACCTGATTCGGTTTCTTATTTCAGGATTAATCCCAGTCATTGTCATACCGAGTAGTATTCCTGAATGTTTCGCCGTAGTATTCATTGGCGTAGGAAGAAGCATCCGTCCAGTGATTCCAGTTTTCGGTGCGTTCTTCACCTTCCTTATCCATTTCAGCCATAAGGCGTGCTTCACGGGCTTGTCTAGCCTTGAACCTAGCGTGAGCATCTTTAATCATTTGTAATCTTTCTTCTTTAGTTTGTGCCATAAGCATCTCCATCTATGTTTATTTAATAATATAATCTACCACATTTCACAGCAAATGTAAACAAAAAAATGCAGCCTAGCTGCACTTTTTTTCTAGGGTGTGACATTTTTGTCACAATTACTTTCCTGTTGCTGATGGAATTTTATCTGAAAGATCGGCAAAATTTGCTTCAAGATTTACTTGAGTTCCGCCTATCAATTTTGCCATTGATTGAATATCATCAACTAAAAATTGACATTTAGTTTTATCGTAATTTCCTGAGGTTTTATATCTTTCACGATGAAGCATCAATGCTTTTTCTTTTAAGACTGATATTTTTTCATAAAGTTCTTCAACCGTTTTCATATTACCTCCATTCGATTTATTAGTGTGTAGGGAGGACTGTGGGTTTACCTCCAACTAGGTCGACAAAGATACCATCTTCCAAATCCCCTAGAACTTACTTCCACTCGGTAAAGTGATGTGATCCTTGGCCGCTAAGCTTCGAACCTGGGTACCACCCCTAAGCAATCAAGTTACGCCTCTTGGTAAGACGCGTTTCCTTGCACTACACTATCTGACCCGTCGGTCAAATTAGAAACTGGTGGAGAGATTCTGTTTCCAAGCTCTCTCCTGGCTCAGTACAATTAGGCCGCTAGGGCGTAATTAACAGGTGCAAAATCATCGTTTGCATTTAGTTTTTGTAGACTCAAACACCAGTCGATCCTATTTCGCCCCCATCATGAATACACTACTAGTTTTCTTGCAAACTATCCGGGTTTGGTTATCCGCGTCCGTAGTGTATTCATGGTGGAGGCGACGGGTATTGCACCCGTGTCCTGTCTGTCCTCGAACATCTACATCAGTATTTATACCATTTAGCCTCCCATTCGTGAGTTCGATGGTAGTGGCTATGGTTGGCAAGCTAACCGTGGCCTGCCGCGTGCTTATTAAGGAGCAACCCTGTTCCTGTAGATGGGAGAGTATGCAGTGACTCTTAATCCTAACTCCTTGAGTTCCAGTAACACTCCCTGCAACCATCTACAAATACCTCACGAAATTATCAAAGGTTGTCTTTTCAACTTTTTGTAAGACTGCCTTTGAATGTTTGCAGTAACCATGAAAAGCAAATCCTTGGCAACTACATTCAAATCCTTCATCTGTCAATTCAACATCATATTGTTTTCCAGTGCTACCTTCCATCGGCCAGATGACGCCGACATACATATGACCTTTTGGATCAAACCTTGTTGGCTTAAGATATTTCTTTCTATACTTAGCCATTAATAGTAGCTCCAATATTCATTCCAACATCCTTTGATAACATCTTCAGCGATGCCTTTATCAAAGTTTGTTTTAAGATCAAGTTTTTCAAAGACAAAGTTTTTCACTTCATCAATATGTTCTGATTCTGAAACTTTAGCTTCAAGACCGTCAATATCGTAAACTTTTTCTTCAATATCCATCATATAGTTCTTTATTTTTGACATTTATTTCTCCATCTTTTTTTATTTTATGATACTATTCTACCACACTTTTCTGTAAATGTACACCGTTTTTTTCACTTTTTTGCATTTTTTTTACTATAGTTGTGTTAAAAATGTCACAGTCTTCTCCGTATGCAGAATGATGATTATACCAATAGTCCATATTATATTGAGATTTATTATGAAATGATCTCATAGTTCTTGGTTCAATTAAAAACCTAGGCCAAACTACTAATCCATTTTCTTTTCCTACTGTACTAGCAACTAAAATATAATCATATGCAGAGCTGTATCTCTGTAGTCTTTCATAAGTTGATTCATAATAAGAATACCATACTGCTGATATATCTAAATGTTTTACTTCAAACTTTATGTCGGTTATAGCTGATATATCCCAACCGAAAGATGTAACGTCAGTCTTATCAAATTCTTTTTCATTTAATTTTCCATTTGGCAAAGCTCTTGCAAGTCCTATTTCACATGCAATAGAAGGATAAGTCAACTTTCTTATTTGTTCTTCTGAACGTTTATCACCTCGTTGTTCGCGAGATTTAATTATGCCATCAGCCTGTTTTTTAGCTCTTGGCTTTATATCGTCATGAGTAACAAATATTCCGCCGGTTAAATGTTCTTTTAAATTAATCATGTTATTATTCTACCACATTTTTATTTGAATGTACAGGAAAAAATGCATTCTAACTGCACTTTTTTATAAATACAATATAATAGGAATGGAAGGAATATCAACGTGATTGATCCAGTAACAGCACTGGCCACTGCGTCGAGTGCATTTAACCTGATTAAAAAAGGGTTTTCAGCAGGCCGTGATATAGAGTCCATGGGCCAAGATCTTGGCCGGTGGATGAGCGCGGTTAGTGATATTAAGAAGTCTGAAGAATATAGTAAGAAACCACCTTTGTTTAAAAAACTTTTTGCCGCAGGTTCTGTGGAAGAGGAGGCATTACAGTCGCTTATGGCTAAGAAAAAAGCAGAAGATATGAGAGAAGAACTCAAACAAATCATCTCTTTTACACGAGGTCCAAGTGCTTGGCAAGAACTTCTTGCAACAGAAGCATCAATAAGAAAGAAGAGACAAGCAATGATATATGCGCAAGAAGAGCGTAGAAGAAAGATTATTGAAATCATAGGTGTTACTTTTCTTTGTTTGATAATTGCTGGCTTCTTAGGTTTCATGGGATACTTATTCTTAGAGACAAGAGGTTATATTAATCCAGCATGGTAGAATCCATCTACCATTTATTCGTACCGTGGGATGACTATAATACAATGTGGGTATGTCTACTTGCTGTATGGGGATTTGTGAGGTTAAATGAAAAAATATTACAACATAGTCGCAGGCGTAATCTTGATGATTTCGATCCCTTCGAGTGACATTGCGTGGTCTGAAACAAAACAACCTAAAAATATTTTTCAATGTTTTACCTGCTTTCTTAAAAAACCAAGTGATTGGACATGGGAACAGGAAAAAAGACTAGGCATACGAGAAGATCCAAAGTATATTACATGCCGAAGATACAAAGTTGTGCAGACAAAGAGCGGTCAGCAAGTTTGCTTGTATCGTGGTGCTAATGATACGTATCAACTTGTAGTTGAAGGATTCTGTCCTGCATCATACAGATGTAAATATGATCCTAACGGAAAAGAACCAAATATAGATAGTGTAGTAGATTCATTAAATGAATCATTTAAGAAAAAGAGATGAGATATCAGTACGAAAATATTTTACTTGAAATTGAGCCTCCAAAAGGTTCGGTCATTAGAGATGGTAAACTTGTCTTTAAAGGCCACTCATATCTCGCAATAAAAGAGTTCATACGTTGTAGTGGCAATGCTCCGCCTGTGATTAAAAGATTTAGAGCTCAGCTTGACATGCGTGAAACTCCTCGATTTAAAGAACAGCAGAAAAAACTAGAAAAGAATGAAGCAAAGTTGCCTAAAAAGGAAGAATTTAAAATGACATTAAGTCAAACACCTAAGATAGCAAGAAAAAAAGATAAATGGAAAGACCCATTTAAATGATACATGCATTCTTACTTGTGTATATACTTGGCGGAGCTGAAGTAAAAAGAAATCCTATGTACTTCAGAGACATCAATGATTGCAATTATTTTGCATCAAGAGTTGTAAAAAGATATGGGAACTACAAATATAATTCGTTAGTTCCCGAAGAGCATAAGGCTACTGCATACTGCAAGCCTGTGTGGATTGCTTCTAATACGCCAGGATTATACTAATCCTCGTGTTTTAATTCCCAGGGCCAGCTGATGATGTTTGCAATAAATTTACACATATTTCTATTATCCATAAAGTTAAAATGATTTCCATTACTTAGCCCAAGAACATGCAAGCTCGCATGTTTCATTGTTTCTGCGAGTCCATCCTTTTCCGAATGCGTCAAATGTACTTAATGACTCATAGAAATCTTGCCTGACTTTTGTGTACTCTTCAATGGTTTCTTTCAATCCTTCTTTCTTAACATGAGAAGCAAGCTTCTTTAATGTGTTTGGACCGATTCCACCATCAACCGCAGTACCAATCATGGCCTGTAGTTTTTTTGCTGCTCGCCCTGGTCCAGAATTAACTGCCCAGTCAAACACTGCGAGATCTAACCCTGAAGGTAGATCATCACCTTTTACTTTATCCCAGTATCGAGCTTTGTAAAGAGGACCGACTTTGGCTGGTGTAAGAGATCTCATTTCTCTTTCATCGGCTTCAACCTGTGTCCATTCTTCCCAAACTCGTTTTGTAACTCCAAGATTTGTCATTCCACCCGGATCTCTCGGATGATTTACAAATCCGCCTTCATGATGTAGTATAGTTTCAAGTGCTTTTTCGAAATTTGCTGCTGCCATTGTTTTTCCTTATGCTGATTTTTTTCTCACATAGTTTGGATTACCCCAAACCTGTGTTGCTTTGACTCGAATAAATCTTTTATTCGTTTCATTCTTATTTGGATTTGGCATGGTGATCATCACGTTTTTACCTGCTTTCCATGCTTCAAATTTATTAAACAAAACATTCCCATTCTCCAAATACTCTCTACGAACTGCTTTTTTGGTAGCTTTGCTTACGTTTCTTCTTTCACCTTTTGAGGTGTATCCAGTGCTATGACGTTTTTTTCCCATTATAAATTCCTTGTATAAAATCTTCAAATTGTTCTACTTTCTCAAGGCGATTTGGCCAGAGAATATATTCCTTCTCTGGATTTGCCTTAAGGTTCGTCAAAAGAGGTTGAATAGCGTTGAATAGCTTATCCAATCGTTCTTTCACTTCAGACGCAGATGACTCCACCGCAGCTGCTGTGCTGGTGGCTTTTTGTACTGCTTCTAATTCTTCTTCTGTTACGGCTGTAAAGCCAAAATCAAATATATCTGCCATGCAGTTATTTATATATCTTCTAACTTGTAGATAGCTTCTTTAAGTTTATTTTTTAAATAATCTAAAGAATCCTTATTGGCTTGGTATCTGATACCGATACCTCCTTTGGCTTCCCATCTATCAATGTTTGATGGTTTATCATCAATTAAGATGTTTGGCATGCCGTCATAATCGGTAACTGCATAGTTTTCTTTTTGACCTGTGAAAATAATGTTTTCAACTTCAGGCATGATGTTATTTTTTTCAAGCCATCTACGCTTCCAATAAGCTGAGTTATCTCTATCACCTCTAAGTGGTGATGAATTGATTCCCCATGATAAGTTGTTTTCTTCGGCAACTTTTCTAACATGGTAAACTAATTCTTGAGTTTTTTCAAAAGGAAGTAATGTATAAAAGAAATCAGTTCCTTTTAATTCGGCTGCTGCCGCTTGTTTGTTTGGAATATCTTTCCAATGTTTCTTACCGAAATGTTCTGCCCATTTCTCAAAGAAGTTTGCAAGAACTCCGTCCATATCTAAATAAATTACACTCATATCATTAATCCTATAGTTTGTTGAGTTTCTACTGAATATTCTTCAGCGGCTTCATTGAACCAAGGGAAGTACTTATTAGCTGGTATCCTAGTGACCCAGTTGTCTAAATGTAGATCTGCATCTACGTAATCCCAGTTAACCATTCCATTTTCATGTAGGTTTTCGGTTTTTGTAGCATAGTCTTTAACTATTTTCACAAACTCTTCTCTATTAAGAATTGTGTTTATTGCTTTATATCCATTATCGGTAAGTATTTTCATTTTTTTCTCCATCTTTATTTTTACCTTATATAACTAGTATACCACAGTTTTTTCTGAATGTAAACAAAAAAATGCAGCTTTTCTGAAAAAAACTGCATTTTTTTAGATTAGTGTGATAAAAATGTCACAGTCCGTTAGGAACTATAACATAATGTATTGATAGAACCACACCGACGGACGCGGCAAGCCCTACCATCATCTTCAAGAAGTCTTTACCGATTAAAGGAAATACCACTTTAAATTTCTCTTTTCCGGTAACAGTGGCCATTGCAAGTTCTCTACCACAAAGAAGACCAACAAAAACCCATGTTGTTGACATAGGTATATCGTTAAGTTCTTTAAAGAAGAAGAGTATGATCCAATAAACGCCATCAATCATGGTTGCACTTCTTACATAACGTGTGTTATGTTTTTCAAGCACGATATTTTGGATTTTACCTCCACCTTCTCTAAACATGTACCAGAGACCTGCTACAAAGATTGCGCTTATTGCTATCATTAGATCTGTTGGTATCTCTCTTGGAAGAAATACAGCAATGTTTGCCATATCATGAGATAGCCAAGTCCACCAAAGAAAACCAGTAGTAAACCATTGACCTACTCGCCAATAGATTTTATGTTCTTCTTTGACAGGTTTATTTTCATCAAGTATTTTAGTTATACCAATCCATAATGCATATGCTGCTACAGCTGCAACTGCATAACCCATCATAGATTTCATCAACATTTTTTCTAAAACAAAAGTAGATGCAAATGCTGATAAAACTAAAAAAGACGTACTCACTGGTACGCCTACTCTTGTTAATAATAGCAATAATCCAGGTGCCATTGCGTGATACCATTGGATTTCTTGAAACGGTATTTTATTTAATCTTCCGTATGATATATCACCGCCATACATATACCATCCGTACCATAATGCCCATAGCAGCACAGCAGAAGCTGCAGCCCACATTATTTTCCAATTTACTTTTTCATTATTACTTGCGATCCATGTACCTAGAGTCTGTACAGAATCATTTGCAATAACTGAATATGCAGCGAACAAAAATCCGATACACATCCAAAGAGTTACTAGTTCCATAGTAATTTCTCCGTATGTTATTGTTTAAGTCTGATTATTTATTAAAATGAATATTTTCGCCAGCAGGTTCTTCTGCAGGTATGGCAAATTCTTTGATGGTCTTTTCTGTCACGCATGTAATCATCGAGGGTTTATCCTCTGGACCAAAATTTTTATACAGAGTTTCACTTATTGCTGGTATATTTGCAACTGCATACATCTTACATTCTTGAATTGTTGCGTGAGGTTTAGTGAAAACATATACGTTTTGTGTTCCAAAGACTGGATCCACAAGTGTCATTAATGCTACAATAAAATATTCCATTATTTAATCCTTTATACTGCAAAGCTTTCACCGCATCCACACTGAGCTTTTGCATTTGGGTTTAATACTGCTAGGTAACTTCCACCTAATTCTTCTACATAATCTACGGTACAACCGAAAACAAACATTTCGGCCATGGGATCCAAGTACAGATTTTCAACAGTTGGTTCTTTATCTGTAGTACCCCACTCATATTTAAAACCTGAGCATCCCCCTCCTTTTACAGAGAGAGATACATTAGGCTCGCCTACTTTTTGAAGATACTCTTTAGCTCTTTGCGTTACCGTCAGTATCATCTTCATCAACTTCAGTTGGAGGTGCCATTCCAGCGGCTTGTGCTGCAGGATCAGGTAGATATTCACCCGAGCCTTGGCTTCCTTCCATAACACCGTCATCTGGCATAGCTGCGGCTTCTTCTACTATTTCCATTACCATATCACCTTCGTCGGCAATCATTTCACCGTCTGGTCCGTGATGATGTGGCACATCACCATTTTCATGATCATGCATAGTTCCATCTTCATGATGATGATGTGGCATGTCTCCTCCTGGGTGTGCATGAGTTGTTCCATCGGGATGTGTATGCTCGGCATAAGTTACACCTTCGTGATCAACTGCAGCTGGTGCAGATGGATTAGCCATATGTTTATTCAATTCATTCCAGAGTTCTCGAGCATTTCGTCTTCGGTCAAGTTCAAGACCATGACGTCTGCCTTCTTCCTCCATCATACTTTTAACATGATTTTCCATGTCAGCTGCGTGTCTCTGGAGTTCCTCCATACTCACCAGCATTGCTTCAGTGACAATCATTTTATTCTCCTAGGTTTTTATGAGTGTATTGTTATTTATAATATTTTTGATTTTCCACGGTGCAAAACAGATAGTACCTAAACTTATATGGTCGGCTCCTGCATCTATGTAATATTGAGCGTGTAGTAATTCTGTAACTCCACCGCCGGCTATGACTGTTATACCAGAGTGTTTTTTCTTTATATAATTTAATATTCTGATAGTATGTGGCATGACTTCTCTTCCACTTAGTCCGCCATCTTTAGTTGGTATAGTATTACAAGCATGTATTTGTTTAAAACCTGATTGTATCACAAAGTCTATATCTTTTTCTTCAAATGTTGGAGGAATCTTAGCTATACACCATTCTCGAGAATCACGTGTAAAACTGGCAAAACCCGGAAATAAATTAGGTTGTACATTTGGACAACCAAGATTAACTTCAACACTCATGTCTTTAGGTATTTTTTTATGAAGTTCATACCAATCGGCCTGCTCTATTGCCGCAATACTTAGTACATCTCCATGGTGTTTTAAACCATAATCAATACCTTTATTTCTTAAACCTAATTTATTTACCCAGCCACGTTTTGTATAACGAAGTGTTTTGGCTATTTGTTTAAATCTACCCGGTCTTGATTTCAGTGTCCATGTACCGGATACTGAAAGTACATTATCAAACTTTAAATAGTTTCCAAATGGCGCTGCTATAAAAAACATTTATAAATATTCTTTTGGCTCTGGGGGGTGGATTCGAACCACCACGTCCTTATGGACAATACATGAACAGTGCATCGCGTCTACCGTTTCCGCCACCCCAGATCATTCTATATCTTATCTAGTGCGCTGATCATTCTTGTCATGCCGATACCGCCACCGACTCTTGGAAAGAAATCGTGTTTTAAGAACTCTTCAAGCTCGGCTTCAACTCTTTCTTTACTGAATAACTCAAATAATAGTTTTGCATATTCACCATCTGTGATAGTGTGAAAGGTATCTCTCATTTGCTCAACATCTGTTGATCTTTCTGCAGAACCAATTGTTTCCATTCCACCAAGTATAACATCAATCTTTTTACTTGTAACACCATCATCATTTCTTGACATGTTCCAAAATGGTGAAGTAAACTCAGGAAAATGAGTTATCATTCCATGATTTATTTTTTCTTCATGTTCATGATCTAGTTCTTCTACTTCAAACTCAGAAGCCCAGTTATAGTAGGTCTTATCTTCTAGCTTA
>MDTE01049271.1_pt1 | contig 13410 bp, 22 predicted proteins | sample 811231 | NCBI WGS metagenome assembly MDTE01 (sample SAMN05326651, study PRJNA326480) | marine metagenome | isolation source: seawater | place: Indian Ocean: Red Sea | collected 2010
TTATACAAACGGTGTGGAGAATGCAGGAACACAGAGTGGTGCAGTTTACTTCACCGTTCCGGATGATGCTCCTAATTCATTAGTTTATCAGTGCTCAGTCCATGCTGCAATGGTTGGAACTATTAACATTATTGATAAACTTGTGCCAGGTCATATTGTGCAAGTTGTTAGTACCACTAAAACAGATACATTTAGCGCTGCCAGTAGCAGTCCTCAAGCCATTACGGGTCTAGCAGTAACAATAACACCTAAATCTGCAAGTAGTAAAATTTATATTAGCGCTGATGTTGTAGGTGCTGTTCCTACTTCTGCACGAGGTTATATTGGCCTTTATAGAGGTGGAAGTGTTTTAGTTGAAGGTGACGCAGCAGGAAGTCGTAGGCAAGCTGTTGCTCAGCTTACAAATGATAATGATGGAGAAGGTCTGTCTGCTACTGTAAGTTATTTAGATTCTCCGAGTTCAACGTCTGCTCTTACCTATCAAATATATGGTTTGCCAGAAAGTGGTTCTACATCAATACGTATCAATAGAAGTAATGGAGACCAAGACGGTCTCGGAAGAGGAAGATTTATTAGTACTATAACAGCTATGGAGATAGCAGACTAATGCCAAGAAAACTTTCATCAAAAGCTTATGCAGACAATTCAATAACAACCCCGGCTATTGCTAATGACGCAGTTACAGCCGCAAAAATTCCAAGTGGTGCGGTTGTTGCAGATATTGCTGATGGTTCTATCACAACTGCAAAGATCGCTGATGATGCAGTCACAACAGCAAAGATTGGAGCTGCAGCAGTTACTGGCACTGAAATACATACTAACGCTGTTACAGCAGCACATCTTCCGGATGGATACGGAACAGATCTAATTGGCGTTATTATATCTTATCCAAAAGATACATTACCAACTGGATTTTTAGCTTGTGATGGAAGTGCAGTAAGTAGAACAACTTATGCAGCTTTATTTGCGGTTGTTGGTACAACCTATGGAACAGGTGATGGATCATCTACTTTTAACGTGCCTGATTTAAGAGCAGCATTTTTAAGAGGTGCTGGTGATCAGACATATTCATCTAAAGCATACAGCGGTGGAACTGCAGGAACTAAAAAAATACAGTCACTGCAAAACCATGAATCAAGACAGAGAACTACATGGCATACTCACTACGGATGGGACGATCAATATACAGGTTTTTTTAATCCACATCCAAACTGGAGTGGATCTGGAAGAGGTGTTCAACTAGGGTCTTCAAATGACATGATCGGCCCGTGGGGAGATTCAACTACTAATAAAACGTATGCGCGATATTCAAACTCTGACACTGCAAATAATGAAACAAGACCATTTGGTATGGCAGTAAAATTTTGTATTAAATATTGAGGTCAATAATGAGCAAAGATAAAACAGTTTGGAATATTAATACCGGTCATCCGGAAACGGTGCATGAAAGTCCTTTAGAACCAGGCGTTTGGCATATGCCTTCAGACGTTTGTGAGGTAGAACCTCCATCATTTGATGACGCAACGCAAAGATGTAAATATGACGGAAGCAAATGGACCGTTACAGATATTGATGAACAGCAAGAATATCTAGATAGTTTACCGGTGGTGCCCAATCCAGACGATTAAACTATATAAATAGATTAAACACTTCTGTGGAAAGTGAAACAGAGGAAGGTAAATGGCAACTAAGAAAAAATTTCTGGCCAAACATGGTCTAGAAGTAAACACATTAAGTGGATCAACAACCACACTGACATTCCCTACAGCGGATGGTACTGCAGGTCAGGTACTTCAAACTGACGGTAGTGGTAATTTATCTTTTGTAACTTCAGGTGGTGCATTTCTTAGTTTATCAGATACTCCTTCTTCTTTCTCAGGTCAAGGTGGAAAAATTGTACAGGTTAATTCTGGAGGTAATGCACTTGAGTTTGGTGCAGCCGTTGTGGGTCAATCATCAAGAGACACGTTCACGGGTGATGGTGCAACAACAAACTTTACACTTACACAGAGTTACGCTGGACAAAATGATGTATTAGTATTTGTTGATGGTGTTATTCAATATCCCGGAACAAACTTCACGATATCAGGCTCAACACTTGCATTTACAAGTGCACCATTAAATACATCAAGGATAGAAGTTCTTGGTACAACACCAGTTGCTTCAACAGTTACACCAGGCGATGGAACAGTAACCGCAGCTAAGCTTGCCGCTTCATCATATACTCGTGATACTTTTACAGGTAATGGTTCAACCGCAACATATAATCTGACTGGAGATCCTGGGTCTGAAAATGGATCTTTAGTTTTTATTGGTGGTGTTATTCAGGATCCAGGTACACACTACTCAATGAATTTAACTGGTGCAACTAAAACAATTACACTTACTTCTAATCTCGCAAATGGCGTTGAACTTCTTGTAATTTATGGACCTGTAAATACTACAGGTGTCCCTTCGGATGGAAGTATAACATTTCAAAAACTAGCCGGTAGTAATTTTCAAACAGACACATATACCGGTAATGGATCAACAACTTCTTATACTCTTACACAAAGTGTACTAACAGCAAATCATTTATTTGTTACAGTTGCTGGTGTTCTACAAACACCAACTTCTTCATACTCAGCAAGTGGAACAACACTTACTTTCACTGCAGCTCCGGCAAATGGAGCGGCGATTGTTGTAAGATATTATGCTGGTGCATCTTTTAATGTGCCAACGGATAACAGTGTTACATCAGCAAAAATAGTAGACGGCACAATAACTAAAACCGACCTCGCATTTAATCCAGAAGATGATGCGGTGGCGTTAGCAATAGCATTAGGATAAACAAATGGCAAATACATTTAAACTAAAAACAAAAGGTGGTGGTGCAGTAGCAGCCAACACAGCTATGACTGTTTATACTACTCCTGCTTCAACAACAACCATCGTTGTCGGAATGACACTTTCAAACTTAACAGCTTCATCAATCGCTGCAACAGTTTCAATTGAAAACAATGACGGAGACAATGTAACATTTTTAAAAGATATTCCAATTCCAACTGGATCAGCTGTTGAGGTTATGAGTGGAAATAAAGTTGTACTAGAAACTTCAGATGTTTTGAAAGTTCAATCAAGTATAGCGAACAGTCTGGACACGGTACTCAGTATTATGGAGATTACCTAATGGCATACATAGGTAGAAATCCAAATGACGGCGTAATAAAAACAAGCGTCATTCATAGATATACCGCAACAGCAGGTCAGACTGCTTTTACTGGCGCGGATGTAAATGGTCAATCATTAGACATCAGTGCAACAACTCGAATTCATGTATTCATGAACGGTGTAAGATTAGACGCCTCTGATTTTACACAGACAGCTAACACAGTAACACTTGGATCAGGCGCAACGGTAAATGATGAGATTGTTATAGTAACCGAAGGTGAGTTTATAAACGCAAATCATCATACAAAATCTGAAGTGACAACATTGATTGCAAATGATAATGTAACTGATGATGGTAACTCACTTCTTAACGCATTAATATTTGGTGGATAAAAATGGCAAACACACTTAAAAACGAATTATCAAGACAGATTGGAACTTCAGCTGCCACACTCTACACATGTCCAGCAAGTACAAAGACAATCATCATTGGTATGACATGCTCAAACATTCATACTAATACACAGATCAATGTTGATATTTACTTGACATCAGGTGGTAATGATTATTATATTATTAAGAATGCAAGTATCGCGGTAGGTGGTACATTGGTTCCAATTGGCGGAGAACAAAAAGTAATTTTAGAACCAGGTGATGTGATTAAAGCCGTAAGCACTACAGCAACATCACTTGATATAATCATGTCGATAGTGGAGCAAACCTAATATGGGAATGATTGGTAATCAGCTTGCAGCAGGCACTGCTCTTACAATTGCAAATGATTCATTTAATGGAACTGGATCAGCTACAGCATTTACATTGAGTCAATCTGTAGGTGCTGCGACAGATATTGAAGTTTTAGTTGATAACGTTCAACAGTCTCCTTATGACTCTTCATATTCTGTGAGTGGAACAACACTTACTTTTTCTGCAGCACCCGCGGCTGGCACTAATAACATCTATGTGATATATCACGGATCAAAACATATCTCAACTAATCAAGTTGTACCAGACGATGGAAGCGTAGTAGAAGCTAAGTTAGGAGCAGCTGCAGTAACATCTGCTAAATTACATTCTACGTTAGATTTAAGTGGCACTGGAAGAACTGGACATGGTGGTCTAAAATCTGTTCAAGTATATACTTCAAGTGGAACATACACAAAACCTACTGGTATTAGTACTGTTAAAGTTATTGTTACTGGTGGTGGTGGTTCTGGTGGAGGCCATGGTACTACTGATGATATGGGTGCTGGTGGTGGTGCTGGTGGAACTGCAATTGAAGTTATAGATGTTTCTGGTGTATCAACTGTTACAGTCACAGTAGGTGCCGGTGGTGCTGGAGTATCAGGCAGTAATAACGGAAATGCTGGTGGTACATCTTCATTTGGGTCTTATTGTTCTGCTACAGGTGGTAATGGTGGTAGACACGGTAACATCGGTGATATTTCTGGTGGTGCTGGTGGTGCTGGTTCTGGTGGTAATATAAACATACTTGGTGGTTCTGGTACTAATGGTTGGGATAATTTTAATGTAGCTAACACTTATGCATCGGGATTTGGTGCTGGAGGCTCTTCTTATTGGGGTGGCGGCGGTCGCGGTTCAGCCTATAATAACATTGCTGCAGCATCAGGTTATGCATACGGTTCTGGTGGTGGTTCGCCACACTCAAGACAAGGTGGTACTTCTGGTGCTGGAGCAGATGGTGTGGTTTATATTGAGGAGTATGCATAATGAAAGCTCTTATTTTAGATGGTAAAGTTGTTGATGTAAACGAAAAAGAATTTGAAGTACATTCTTCTATGTCTTGGGTAGACTGTGATGAAAAGGTTTCAGTAGGATGGACTTATGATGGTAAAACATTTAAGACAAACGAGGTTACACCTACAGCAGAGGAAGAATTAGATGGATTGCGAGCAAAAAGAAATACATTTTTACAAGCTTCTGATTGGGTTGTAATTAAAGAAAGAGAAGAGGGTGGTTCGGTTTCTAACTTTGCAGATTGGAAAAAGTATCGTCAAGAACTTCGTGATATAACTAAAACATATAAGTCACTTTCAGATGTTAAGTGGCCTAGTGAACCTTCGGAGTAGTATAATATGGGAACAATAGGAAATCAACCAAGCACTGGCCAACATGTAGTTTTAGACGCAATTGTTACAAATGGTAACTCGGCTTATACACTACAAAAAGGCGGATCAGCAGTAACTGAATATAATCAGAACCAGTTGATTGTCTCGGTAAATGGAACAATACAAGCACCAGGATCTTCATTCACTGTGACAGGATCTACAATTACTTTTGCAAGTGCGCTAACAAACGGAACACACACAATTGATTTTATTCTTGCACTCGGTAATGTACATAACGTTGCAACTGTAGGTGATACTTCAATCACACCAGCTAAACTTGCAACTTCACTTGGAATTACAAACACTCCAGTACGAATAAATACAGATACAATCAGCGAGAGTTTTACTCTTGGATCAAACCAAAACGCAATGGTTGCGGGACCTGTAAATATTACAGGTGATTTAATTATTAACGGGACATTTACGGTAGTATAACATGGCATCAACAATTTCAGTAGATACAATCCAAGGATCAACAACAGCAGGAACTGTTAAGATGCCAGCAGGTTATACTATGCAAACCGTTACAAGTGTAGATAACACTGGTTTAAATCTAACTTCTTCTTCAACTGCTAAATTTATGGATGTTGCATTTACTACAAAAGCCGCAAATAGCATTATTAATGTTAGGTTCTATACAGCAATCTTCAGAGCTAGTACAACCACTGGAAACAGAGACATTGATGTCGCTTTAGCTTTAGGTTTTAAAACTGGCGCTGCAACATCATCTTCAGGCGATTATACACCCATTACAACTCTCTCTCCTAGTAGAGAGAACATTAGTTTTTCTGGTGGAGTAGGTCGTGCATTTTATTCTTCAGATGCGTTTTATGCTGGTGGTTCATACTCTGGACGCTACCACCCAATAGATACAATATATAATGAAGAATCTTTTTCACCTAATTTAGCAGCAGGTACAACGATACGAATCGCTTGTTTTGCAAAACAAGATTATGCTCAGAGCTCAAGTATAAGATTAGGTATGTCAACCAGTGGCATAGGTGATTCGGGCAGTTCAAGTTGTTTAAACATAACAGAGATATCACAATGACATCTACGATTAAAGTTCAAAATATTAAACATACTAATGACACTACAGCGATGACAATTGATAGTGGTGGTCGTATTACTATGCCTACTCGTCCAGCGTTTGCTTGTCATCTAGAAAGTACTGTCGTATTAGATGGACAGAATGGATGGGGTGATACTTCTGGAAGTAATTCTTTGTCAAGTGGTTCATGGAACTGGCAAATAACTCATGGTGGATACAATATAGGTGGTCATCATAACCTCTCAACAAATACATTTACTGCTCCAATCGCTGGGTTATATGCATTTACTGCTTCATGCGTTATGGCTGCAGCTGGTAATGCTGTTAGTTTTAGATTAGTTCAAGCAGGAGGCACTTCTACTACAAGATATGCTGGTTTAAACTTTTCTAATGGTAACACTGTTAATTCACCAAGTAATCATGGTCAATTTTTAATGGCAGTTGGTGATACAGTTACCATTCAAGTCGGATACACAAGAAGTAATAATGTTGAAGGTGATTCTGGTGGATTTGGTAGAACTTGGTGGTCTGGATATTTTGTAGGATAAAGACATGGGAACAATTTTTGTAGATAATATTAAAGAACATACAGCATCACATGGTGTTCATATTCCTGGCCATATTTGTCAAGTTGTAACTTGGACTATAGCACCTAATCAACGATCAACGAGCGGCTCTTGGTCGGCGACAACAACGCCTACACTTGCTAACACGTATGACGTTGAGAAATTTTTGTTTACTAAAAAATTTAGTAATTCTAAAGTTGTTTTCCAAGCCAGTGGTCATGTCGATCATGGAAATACACCTGGGTCTCCTTCTGTTGTGGCTTTATTTGTTGATGATAGTCTAACTGACAGCCCTACTGGTACTCTATTAGGTGCTGGATATCGTCATTTGAGACATAATAATAATGAGCCGTTTGTTTATACTTTTGGTGGAGAAGATACAACAACCGGATTAATAAAATACTATAAACTTAGATGTTTTACCTCCGGTGATCATATGAGTTTTAGCAGAATGGTTAGCGGGACCGATTATCAACAAAATCCTTATAGAATATTATTTTGGGAGGTAATGCAATAATGGCACTGATAACTACAAAAGCTGCAACTGCAACAACTGTAACATCATTAACTTCAACTGCGCTTCCTGTGGGGACTTATCTACAATCAGTCAATTGGAGTTCTGGAAATACATCATATCTTGGAAACGCCTCGGTATATAAACTCATGGATGTTACTTTGACTACAAAAGGAACTAACAGTCATTTTCTGATAGAAACATGTGTGGTTATGGGATCTCCGGGCCTTGATTTAAACAATGATTCTTATGATATATCTCTTGCAATTGGATATAAACTTACTTCTGCAGCAGATAGTGCAATTGTGTCGAGAGGAGGACGAAGCTCCTTTACCCGTCAGAATTTTGCCGGTACATCAATAGGTACTGGAGGAGCATTCTATCAGACAGACGTTCCGTATGCTCCAAATAGAACAGATACACATGGCGGAGCTTATGATGTATTAGAACACGCTACATCGCATTTAGACACTTCGCTTTCACTAGCAATAGGAACACAAATAGACTATTCAATCTGGATTCACGGACAGTCTAACTGGTTTTTTAATAGATGTAGACAGGGTGCTTCAAATGGTGGAACTTCGTTTTTAAAAGTTACGGAGATACAAACATAAACAATTTTTGTTATAAATAGATTAAATAACGTCGACGGATAGGGAACTCGATGACAAGTTACATAGGCAATCAACCTGCCTCAGGGCAGTTTAATAAATTAGATTCATTAACATCCAGCTTCAATGGAAGTTTAACCACATTCAATTTAACAAGTGGTGGTACCGCGGTTACAGCAGGTTCACCAACACAACTTATCATATCAATCAACGGCGTTATTCAAGAACCAACAACTACTTACGTATTAGCGAGTGGAGGTTCACAGATTACATTTACAACTGCACCAGCAACAGGAGCAAACTTCTTTGGAGTACTACTTGGTGGTGTAGGATCAGAAGCTTCTACCGTTGCGGACGGAAGTATCACAGCTGATAAAGTATCGGCTAATTTTCAAAACACTTATGCAAAGAAAGGGACAGCAATAGCGTTAAGCCTTGCGTTAGGATAATATGGCAGAAACATTTAAAAACGCGTTAATATCAAATGTTGACAATGCATCGGATGCTACGTTGTACACGGCACCAGCTGCCACAACAACAATTATTCTTGGCGTAGCAATTGCAAACAAGACAGCAACAGATAGTACCGCACTCGTTAAACTTACGGATTCATCAACAAGTGTTACAACCGAATTGATACCTACGGTAACAATTCCATCAAACACAACACTTGAAGTTTTAGCCGGTCAAAAATATATTTTGGAAACCGGAGATATACTAAAGATTAAAGCAGGACACGCATCAACGATTGATGTAACAATTGGAGTATTGGAGATCTCATAATGGCGTTTATAGGTAATCAACCTGTAGAACAATATTCATCAATTGCCAAGCAAGATATTACTGGCAACGGTGGTACCACGTACACACTGAATGCCACAGTAACTTCACCTGAAGATATTGAGGTTTTTATAAATCACGTAAGACAGGAACCCTCAACTTCTTACAGTGTATCTGGTACAACACTTACGTTAACTGAAGCTCTTCTTTCTACAGATGATTGTTATGTAGTTTATCAAGGAAGAACTGTAGGAACAAAAGCACCTGGAGATAATACTGTAGGTACTGGAAAAATTCAGGCAAATGCTGTTACAGCTGCAAAACTAGCAACAAGTTTAGACTTTCAAAATATCACTATTAAAGGTGGATCAAATAACGCTATGACAATCGATAGTACTGGAAGAGTGTTTCGTCCAGTTATACCACATATTTTTGCAACAAGACGAAACAATAGTGGTGGTGGGTATTTAACAATATCTAATGGCGCTAAATTCGAATTTGACACTATTATTGAAAGTGGTGGAGGTATGACACTCTCTTCTGGTGGTGTGTCAATACCAGTTACAGGACTTTATTTCTTTAATATCTCAATGTTAAATAACAATGTAGAAAACAACGAGCTTTCTGTGAAAATAGGAACTGGAAATTATTTTAGAAGATGTTTTGTAAATGACCATAGATATATGAATGTCTCCTTCACAAAAACCTTTACGGCATCAGATGTAATCAATGTTCATAACACTGGTGGTGGTAACAGAGGTTGGCATTATGCCGGGCCAGAGAGTGACCAAGACATCTATTCAACAATAAGTGGTTACTTAATAGGATAAAGATATGACAAGATCAAGAGTATCACATTCAAATATTGCAAACGTTCCTAATCTTGGTAGACGTAACATGATCATTAATGGCTCTATGCAGGTAGCACAAAGAGGTACTTCAAGTACAGGCACTAGCGGATATCACACTGTTGATAGGTGGAGAATACAGAATGGTGGTGTTGGCACCATAACAACGACACAAGAAAGCACTAACGGAGTAGCAGGTGTTTCGAAATATTCTCATAAGTTTGCTGCTACAAACACAGCCACCCTTGCGGCCGGTACAGACGGTTGGATAAGATATGTTGTTGAAACAAAGGATATGGAAAATCATTCTTTTGCAGATTCAACTAGAAACTTCACGTTATCTTTCTACGTAAAGTGTAGTAATACTGGTCAATCATCTGCATGTATTACAAGCGGAGACTTTGGTACGGGTCAATATGTTGCTCCTTTTACAATAGCAGCTGCTGATACATGGCAGAGAGTAACAATCACTTTTCCAGGCAATTCTGCTCTTTCTTCTGTGAGCGGAGATTTTGGACTTAGATTATATTGGAATACTGGTGCAGGATCAAACTATACAACTTCATCTACAAACCAGTGGATAAATACTGGAGACTATGGCGCTGTTGGAGATCTTCAAATATGCGGTGTAAACGGTAGATATATACAATTTACCGGTGTTCAGTTAGAAGCTGGAGACACTGCGACAGCATTTGAGAATCGTTCATTTCCAGAAGAGCTTGCACTTTGTCAAAGATATTATTTTAATAATGGCTACGCAGACGGTACAAGAAATGTATGGTTATATGCAATCGATCAGAGTAATAGTGCGGCCGGTTATCGTAGAACAACTATGACCTTTCCAACGTCTATGAGAACTACACCTACTGTAACCATGTCCATGCAGGGTAACTTTGGTTCTTCTGGCGTGGATGGAGGTACTTGGACAGGCCCAAGTGGTGTTAGTGTCTACGTTAATAGCATTAATAGTGGTAATGATTATGCTTATATGCATACAGTTGTAGCTACAGCGGAGTTATAAAATGGAAATTAAAGACGCACAATATCATATATCTATTATCGATAAATCGGCAAAAAATATTAAGGCAACAATAGATGGTGTGGAGTGTTTTGTTCCTATGGTGGAAGATAATATACACTACGCAGAAATACTAAAACAGGTTGCAGAAGGCACATTAACTATAAAGGACGCTGAATAATGCCTTATATTGGAAAAACACCTCAGGGTGAATTTAAAAAACTCGATGTGATTACAACAAACGGTAATCAAACTTATGCGATGACATATAGCTCATCTGCTTTTGAACCGGGTCAAGCCGAAAAAATGTTAGTGTCTGTCAATGGTGTTATTCAAGAGCCGGGTGTAGGTTTTACCATTAGTGGATCAAACATCACATTTGGTGCAGCACTTACAGCTTCAGACGTAGTTGATTTTATCATTGTTATGGGTGAAGTTGGGAACGTACAAACTGTAACAGATAATTCTATTGGTGCAACAAAGATGGCAAGTGACATGGTTGCAGATCACACGCCGATAAGGGTAAATAACAATAGTGTAGATACAAATGTAACTATCACATCAACAAAAAATGCAATGGCGGCAGGTCCTTTGACACTGAATGCTACTTTAACAATTAATGGGACAATGACGGTGGTGTAATGGCAAGTATACTTCAAGTAGATACAATTCAAGAAAAGACTTCGGGAAACGGAGTTCTTATACCGGGTCATATACTTCAAGTTGTAAATTTTGTTTTACCAACTGCAACAAGTATTAGTGTTGGAACTACAAGACAGGCTGTTGCTTCTGGAATTAAATGTTCAATAACACCAAAGTCTACAAATCCACTTCTTCATATTTCAGCATGTGTTGAATATACATCTTCAAATTTTAATGTTGGTTATACGCTGAGAGATAACACAGCAGGCAATTTTATTATGTTTAATCCGGGATCAACAGGCGAACCCGGAATAGGATCAGCTGGCAGTAGTCAAAGAATGAAAATTAGTTCCGGAGGATTTGGATCTTACGGATATAATACAAATGGTGGAGGAGCAAGCGCAGATGATTATGGTAGAGATAGTAGAACAGTAATTGGAACTTATTCGCCTCCTAATGCTAATACTCGTGAAATTGAAGTTTGGATGGTCACACTGAATGGCAGTGGGACAGTATATATTGGAAGAAACGAATCAAATGATAATGATGGATATGATAGTTACTCTTATTGTTCTATGACTATTATGGAGATCGCACAATGAGTATATTATATGTAGATGATATCAGAGGAAAGACAACAGCAGGGTCTGTTAAGATGCCTGCCGGTTCTGTTATTCAAACTGTTTCCGGAACCTATGATGTAGGATCAAGTACAACTTCAACAAGTCCTGTTCTAGCATGGAGTGGAGTAAGTATAACTCCAAAATTTTCAACTAGTCTTATAAAAGTAGAATGTAATTGGTACTGCATGCACAGAGACTATTATGATGGATACGCGCACATTTATAGAAATGGAACTGGCGTCACTAATCAAAGAAAAATAATACGACATGTAGGACACATGAATAGTTTGACTTCACCTATTGATAACAGTGGTAATGGTATATGGATGTGTCCAGCATGGCTTTGGTCATTTACAGAAGCGGCCGGCGGCACTTCACAAATTACATATTCAATATATTGCTGGACACAAAACGCTGGCCAGCCAACATGGTGGAATGCTGCGGCTAATAATAGTAATGAAGATCCTATATCTACCATGATTCTTTCGGAGATATCTCAATAATGGTTAGTAATTTAAAAGTAGATAAAATTCAGAGTGTGGCTGGTACTACAACTGCAATGACATTTGATTCAAGTGGTCATGTATTAACACCTGCAAGACCTGCGTTTTCTGTTAGAAGAACTGCCAATCAAGATTTTTCTGGAAGTGGTTACCATAAAGCAGAGTTTCCTACTGCTGAATTTAATATAGGCAACCATTACGACACAAGTAATTCTAAATTTACATGTCCAGTAGCAGGGGTTTATCTTTTTGCTGTGCATGCTTACATTTATACTTCAGATAATCCAGAGGTTAACTTTTATATAAATGGTACAAACAAGGCTAGAATGGCTAATCAACTAGCTCATACCAATGTCAATCCAAACTCAGCAAACGGAACAAAATTATTTAATTTATCAGCAAATGATGAAGTTGAAGTGTATATTTATACAAATCAAGCTAGCTCTATGTACTGGGGTGGCACTGATACACCTGCTTCGTTTTTTTGTGGATACTTAGTAGGATAAAGGTATGGCACTAACAAAATTAAATACAAACAGTCTAGCAGATAACGCAGTCACAACCGCAAAGATTGCTAATGACGCGGTTACCACAGATAAAGTTGAAGCTGCTCTTAATACTACAGTTTTATTAGATACTCATACAGATTCAGGTGGAGTTGACTATGGGGGTGATGTTGCAATTCATAACTGGGGCAACCATGTCGGCACATATAAAAAATTTAGGATTCTTACCAGATGTGTAAATGTGGGAGATGGAAATTTTCACATGTATGGTACATATCGTATGGCAAATACAAACGCTTTTATGACGTCAGGCGTGATTAGAGGTTGGGGTATAGGATCGAATAACAGAGAATTGCATAATAGTGCGAGTGCTCAATGGGTTAGAATAGGATATAGAGTGCCGGTCAATCATCCGATTGTGATTGACCAACTTATATCGAATGATGATTTTGGCTTAACAACAAATCAA
>MDTE01060090.1_pt1 | contig 13410 bp, 11 predicted proteins | sample 811231 | NCBI WGS metagenome assembly MDTE01 (sample SAMN05326651, study PRJNA326480) | marine metagenome | isolation source: seawater | place: Indian Ocean: Red Sea | collected 2010
AATGGAACTATTGTTATTGGTGATAACGTATTAATTGGCCCAAATGTTGTTTTAAGATCTTCAGATCACTCCTTTGGCAATTTAGAGGAAAATATTAATAAACAAGGTATGACTGATGGAAATATACTTATAAAAGATAATGTTTGGATAGGATCAAATTGTGTAATTCTTCAGAATTGTATAATAGGAGAAGGTTCAATTGTAGCAGCAGGATCGGTTGTGACAAAAGATGTTTTACCTTTTTCAGTGGTGGGAGGTATCCCTGCTAAAATTATAAAAAAAAGATATTGAAAGATGAATATAAAAATTTTTTATACTAACAATATTTTTATAAAAATACTTAACTAGATGAAGAGTAAAATCGATATCCTTAGACTATATTTGTTGGATTTGCCAAAAAGTTCCAAAATAATTATTTCTTTATTTGTAGATACTGCTCTTTGCATTTTAACAATATGGTTGTCTTTCTATTTGCGTTTAGGAGAGCTTTTCCCTATTAAGAATCTAATTTTGCCATCGTTGATATCTATACTCTTTGCTTTGCCAACTTTCTATCTAAGTGGTTTATATAGAACTATTTTTAGATATTCTGGATGGCCAGCGATGCTTACAGTCTCAAAATCTATATTTATTTATAGCTTTGTTTTCTCATTATTTATCACGATAATTACTCTCAAGGATGTCCCTAGAACTATTGGTATAATTCAACCTCTTTTATTATTTTTTGCAGTTGGAGGTTCACGAGCAGTAGTTAGATTTTGGATAGGTGAGTTGTATCAAGCAAGGTTAAATAAACCAACTCTTAAAAATGCTGTGATTTATGGGGCAGGAAATTCTGGATTAGAATTATTACAAGCTTTGGAAAATAATAAAGAATTAAAAGTCTCTTGTTTTTTAGATGATGATAAAGAAAAACAAGGCAGAGTTTTATTAGGAAGAAAAATCTATTCACCAGATTATTTAAATTTATTAACATCCAAAGAACATATTTCCTACCTTTTGCTAGCTATCCCAAATATTAGTAGAAAACAAAAAAGAGAGATACTTAATAAGGTAAGTAAATTTAACTTATCAGTAAGAACTTTACCTTCTTTAGGAGATATTGCAAAAGGCAAAATTAATACTGACGATCTAATTTTTTTAGAAATAGACGATCTTCTTGGTAGAGAAAAAGTAAAGCCTGATGAAAATTTAATGATGAAAAATATTAAAAATAAGACGGTTTTAGTAACTGGTGCTGGAGGCTCTATTGGTAGCCAAATTTGTCGAGAGATTTTAAAAATAAAGCCAAAAATATTATTAATATTAGACTCTAATGAATATTCTCTATATTCAATTTTAAATGATCTAAATTTTTTAAATAATAGTAAGCCTATAGAAATAATTCCTTTACTTGCATCAGTTCAGGATGGAGACAAGATTAAAACAATTCTAAATACTTGGAAACCACAAACTATTTATCATGCAGCCGCTTATAAACACGTTCCAATTGTTGAACATAATCTTGCTGAAGGAGTTAAAAATAATGTTTTTGGCACCTTAACGATTGCTAAAGCAGCACTAGAGAAAGGAGTTTCAGATTTTGTATTTATTTCTACCGATAAGGCAGTGAGGCCCACTAATGTAATGGGAGCCACTAAAAGATTGGGTGAGATTTGCCTTCAGGCACTCTTTGCAGAAAAGAATTTTAATCAAATAACAAAATTTTCAATGGTCAGATTTGGTAATGTTTTAGACTCATCAGGCTCAGTAATACCAAAATTCCGTAAACAAATAAACGAAAGACAACCAATTACCCTTACTCATCCAGAAATCACTAGGTTTTTTATGACAATAAAAGAAGCATCAGAATTAGTTATTCAAGCCGGTGCTATGGCCAAAGGTGGAGAAGTTTTTTTACTAGATATGGGACAACCTATAAAGATTTATGATTTAGCAAAAAAAATGATTAAACTTTCAGGATTGCAACTAAAAGATAAATATAATCCCAATGGAGATATTGAAATTTTAATTACAGGTTTAAGACCAGGAGAAAAATTATATGAAGAACTTTTAATAGAAAACAAATCATTACCCACCGTCCATCCAAAAATATTTAAGGCCCAAGATGATTTCATTTCTTGGCCATCTCTTAAAAAAGAAATTGATTTTTTAGAAAAGGCAGTATTAATAAATGATTTAGAAAAAATAATAGAAACTTTAAAGAAGTTGGTCAAAGGGTATAATCCCCCAGGAGAGATTGTTGATTATATATTTAATGAGAAATTAAAAAAAAATACTAATAACGATTAATAATAAATTAGGTATGTAAAATGAAAATATTGAATAAATGTTAAAATTAACTTCATACCCAGTTTTTTTATGAATCGTATTTTACTAACTGGTGGTTTTGGATATATAGGTTCACATACGGCAACTATTTTAGCCGACAAAAAAAAGGAATTTATAATCTATGATAACTTTAGCAATTCAAAAATTGATATTGTAGAAAGGCTTGAAAAGACTACTAAACAAAAAATAAAATATATTGCCGGTGATGTAAGAGACACTAAAAAATTAATAAATGTAATAAAAACCAACCAAATAAAATCTGTAATACATTTTGCGGCACTTAAATCTGTAGAAGATTCAGTAACTAATCCACTTGATTATTATGATGTAAATGTTTTGGGTACGATAAGCCTACTAAACGCTATGAAAGTAAATGGGATTAAGAAATTTTTGTTTAGTAGTAGTGCTTCAATATACGGTGAACCCGAATATTTACCGATAGATGAGAATCATCCTCTAAATGCCGTTAACCCTTATGGAGAATCAAAGTTAATTGCTGAAAAAATTCTTAAAGACTTATCTCATTCCGATAATGAATGGTCAATAATCTGTCTAAGATATTTTAATCCAATTGGCTCTCACAATTCCCAATTAATAGGGGATGATCCAATTCTTGAAAAATCTAAAAATCTTATGCCATCAATTATTAAAGTTGCTATGGGATTAAAGAAAAATGTTGATGTGTACGGAGATGATTATGATACAAAAGATGGAACTGGTATTAGAGATTATATTCATATTATGGACTTGGCTGATGCACATGTTAAATCACTAAATTATTTAGATAAATTTTCTGGCATTGATATTTTTAATTTGGGCACAGGTAATGGATTTAGTGTATTGGATTTGATAAATACTTTTGAGAGTGTGACTGGTAAAAATATTAAAATGAAAATTAGTAGAAGAAGAAAAGGGGATGTTTCTTGTTGTTATGCAGATCCTTCGAAAGCAAATAATATCTTGTCTTGGAAAACAAAAATGGATTTAAAAGAAATGTGTTTAAGTGCTTGGAATTTTCAAAAAAATAATAAGAAATAAATTTTTATGAATAAAAAAGTAATTTTAAAATTTGCTGATTTTATATATATTTTTTGGAGTTGTATTCCAAAAAAAATTCGTAAATTCTTTTTTACTTCTTTTCTAATAATTGAATCAAGGGGAAGTAAAACAGAAAAAGGTTTACAAAGAATTTTTGAAATAAAAGATAAATTAGATTGGATAATCAATGAAAGAGCTATTGCATATGACAAAGGAATTCATCCCAAGCATCGTCTTACCGGATATCACAATTTTTTTATAGATAGGGTTGAGGATGGAGAGAAAGTTCTTGATGTTGGTTGCGGCAATGGCGTTGTTGCTATGGATATTGCCTCTAAACGTGAGAATAGTTTTATCTTGGGAGTCGATATAAATAATGAAAACATAAAAATAGCTAAAAAAATTAAGTATAAACGTTCGCTTAATAATGTTAATTTTATATGTAGTGATATAAATATTCAGGATCATATAAGTTCTGATGTAGTAATTCTCTCAAATATTCTTGAACATATTAAGGAAAGAAAAAGCTTTTTAAGAATGATTGTTAAAAAATCTGGAGCAAAAACTTTCTTGATTAGAGTTCCACTTTTTGAGAGAGATTGGCAATTAGCCTTAAGAAAAGAATTAGGAATATATTATTTTTCTGACTTAGATCATGAAATTGAACATACGACTTCTGAATTTAAAAGAGAGGTAAATGATGCTAATTTAAACATTAAAGAAATTTATACCATTTGGGGTGAGATATGGGCAAATTGTTCAAATGAGAAATAAAAACTCCGATTTAATTTCAGTTATAGTTCCCTGTTTTAATAGTGGTAAAACACTCAACAGAGCTTTGAATTCAATTATTGTTCAAACTTGGGACCAAAAAGAAATAATCCTTGTAAACGATGGCTCAACTGATAAATATACATTAGAAGTGATAAATAAATTTAAAAAAAATAAAAATATAATTGTCATTAACCAGCCAAACTTGGGACTTTCCGCTGCTCGTAATAAAGGTTGTAAATACGCTAATGGAGATTATTTATACTTTATTGATTCTGATGACTGGATAGAGCCTGAAACATTAGAATTAATGTACACAAAAATAAAAAACAATAAAAAAATTGCTTTTGTATTTTCAGATTTGATTATCGAAGGTAATTTTAGAAAGGTTATTCAAAAAGAATATAATTTCTTTGAGCAGTTGTTTATTAATCAACTCCCATATAGTATATTCATTTCAAAAAAAACATGGTCTAAATATGGAGGTTATGATGAAAATATGAAATTAGGTTATGAAGATTGGGAATTAAACATAAGATTAGGATCTCATAGTCAATTTGGGGTGAGATTAGCATTGCCTTTGTTTCATTACAATGTAAGCTACTCAGGGATGCTTATTTCAAAGTCGAGTAAATATCATGCTCAGATATATAATTACATAATCAATAAAAATAAAAATTTATATCATTATAAAAATTTGTTTAAAAATTGGATTAAATGGAGAAGAAGGAAATCAAGTTACCCATTGATAATATTTTTACCTTTGTTCTTAATTATTAATTTATTACCAAATAATCTATTTACAGCTTTTTTTATAATTGGAAGAAATTTTAAATGGCTTTTTACAAGAAATAAAATTATTATTTTTTTAAAAAAAATATTTAATTTCTCAATGACTCAATAAATGACTAAAAAACTACTTTTTAACATTACTGAAGATTGGTTTTTTTGTTCTCATTTTTTAGAGAGAGCCTTAGCTGCAAAAGAAGAAGGGTATTCAATATTTGTTCTTTGCAAAGAAAATAATAAAAAAAATATTATCGAAAGTTATGGAATAAATTTTTACAATATCCCATTTAATAGAAAAAGCATCAATCCAATTTATGAATTATATATTCTACTTAGAATAATATATTTATACAAAAAGATAAAACCAGATCTAGTTCACCATGTTGCTGCGAAACCTATAATTTATGGTTCTATAGCTGCGAAATTTTGCAGAATCAAGTCTGTTTTAAATGCACCAGTGGGTTTGGGCTATGTATTCTCTTCAGATACTTTTAAGGCTAAAGTTTTAAGACCAATTCTTATATTTTTATTTAAAAAATTTATAAATACTCATAATGGTAAAAATCAGAGGAATAAGGTTATTTTTGAAAACTTTGATGATCTTAATTACTTCATCAAGATTGGAGCTGTAAAAAGAGATTATGCAAGCGTAATAAGAGGAGCTGGCGTCAAGGTTAGTAAGAAAATATTTAAAAATAAAAATAAAAATAAAAAAGTGATCCCTACTATTACCCTTCTGGCAAGAATGTTAAAAGATAAAGGTGTAAGAGAATTTGTTGCTGCTGCTAAATTATTAAACAGCAATAAGTTAAATGGAAGATTTTTACTAGTTGGTGATACTGATAAATTAAACCCATCATCATTGAAAAAATCAACTTTAAAAAAATGGGATGAAGAAAAAATAATAGAATGGAAAGGATGGGTTGATGATACTGAAAAAATTTTAAAAGAAACTGATATTTTATGTTTACCTTCATATAGAGAGGGTTTGCCAAAGGCCTTAATAGAAGGAGCTGCACTTGGTTTGCCTATAGTTACTACTAATACAGTTGGATGCAGAGATGTAGTTCAGGATGGGGTTAATGGGTTTCTGGTTCCTATTAAAAATATTGATCAATTGGCAAGCAAATTATATGAATTAATAATTAATAAAAAATTAAGAGAAAAGATGGGTAAAGAGAGTTATGGGATTGCATTAACTAAATTTGACTCATCAATAATAATTTCCCAAACTTTGAAAGTTTATGGAGAATTATATTTTGAATTTAAGGAATAATTTTTATAAATTTGCATAAATTATTATGAAAGAAGTAAATATAACAATTTTCAGACTTTTGGATATTTTTATAGCATCATTAGCTTTTTTTACATTTTTGCCATTAATCATATTCGTATATTGCCTAATATATTTAGAAAATAAATCTCCAATTTTTAAACAAGTAAGAATAGGGAAAAATAAGGTAAAGTTTACACTAATAAAATTCAGAACTATGAAAATTGGTACCGAATCTCTTGCTACACATCTAACTGATAGTAAGAAAATTACTAAAATTGGAAGACTTTTAAGAAAGACCAAGTTGGATGAGCTTCCCCAACTTTTGAATGTTATAAGAGGGGATATGAGTTTAGTTGGTCCGCGACCTTGTTTGCCCTCACAATTTGAATTAATAAGCAGGAGAAGTGAACTTAATCTTTATAATTATTTACCTGGAATTACGGGCCTTTCGCAGATAATGGGTATAGATATGTCTGACCCTATTCTAATTTCAAAAACTGATTACAAAATGATGAGGAAGCTTAGTTTACATTCATATTTTTATTATTTGTTACTTACATTTTTTGGTAAAGGTTTTGGAGATCGTGTTAGGATTATTAAGTAATTTTTAAAAAACCTCATATTATAAGAAATTTAGTTAAAGATAAATTTATATATTTTTTTTCAAAATTGAATTTTCATTAATAATCGATCGCATTCCTGCTAGTAAGATCCAAGAAAGAGTACTAATTCTTCCATCAAAGTAAGTTATATCAAAAATGTGAATAATAAAAAAAGTTATAAATGCGATTATCCATGCTTGCTCAAATTGTTTATTTGTTCTATCAATACCTGCAAATTTATTTAAGTTAGGGTTTGAATATTTTTTCCAACAATTAATAGTTATAAATAGCATAGAAGTAAAAATTATAAATGCAGATGGTAATCCATGATTTATTGAAATTTCTAAAAATATATTATGGCTATGTTGAATATCGTTAAAGGTTCCATTTGAAAAGCTATATAAATTTTTGAATGAACCTGCACCATAACCAGTAAATAAATTAGATTTAATTATTTCAACAGATTTACTCCAGATCTCAAATCTAGGGAAAAGGTCAATATTAGATAACTTTGTCATTGAAACTTTTTTAATTAATTCAAATGGTAAAAATTTATAAACTATAGATTGTAAATTTATAGAAATTTGGGGTATCAGATTTACTATTATTGGAATTAAAAATAATGAAAGAAAAATATATAATTTATTTTTGATTGATTTAGTAAATAGAAAAATACTTGTAAAAATAGATAATATTGATCCTCTTGAACTTGTTAAAAAGATCATATAAATAAAACTCAAGGAATTTAAAGTAATCAAAAGTCTGTTAGTTTTGGATAAATTTTTCTTAATTAAGAAAAATATACAAAATGGAAATATAATGCATAACCATGCGCCTGCATAATTTTGATTATTAAATAGCCCAGTAACAGCATTACCTTCTCCAAGAGGTCTTTGATACCAAACTATTAAATTATTAAAGAATCTATAAGGTCCATACATTTTAAGAAAATATTGACAGAAGCCACTAATAAGGACTGGAAGGGAACCAATTATTAATAATTTTGAAGTTTGTATTCTTAATTTTTGATTTTGAAGATAGGTTTGAAATCCCCAAAAACACCAAAAAAATGGAATCCAATTAGAAAGCCCAAACCAAATATTAGAAATATTAATTGAATAAATATTTGATGTCTTGAATGTAATTAATAAACAATTTATTATCATCAAAATTGAAACAATTATGAAAGGGTAATTATATTTATCTTTGAAATAATTACTTTTATTAATTAATCCTCCAAAAAAAGATGATAAGAATAATAGAAAAAAAGAAATAGCTGGTGCTCCCGCTAAAAATAAAACTCCTGTTTGAAATAGTCTTAAACCAATTAAGTAAAGAGATCTTTCTTTAATATTATTGTTATTTAGATTTCTGATATTACTCATTTAAATTATTATTCTATTGAGGTTAAATCCTATAAATTATACTTGAATCGTGAAAATAATTTTTTAGGGGACATATATAATATTTATTATTTTCATTATTAATTTTTAGATGGATTAAGTCAAATGATGAACTAGGTTAATTTATGAAAATTTATCTTTAAAAACAAAACTCATTCAAAAATTAAATTTTTTAAAACGCTCCCTGCAAGATTCGAACTTGCGACCCACTGCTTAGAAGGCAGTTGCTCTATCCAGCTGAGCTAAGGGAGCATCCTATTATTATATCTGAGAGGTATGGCCTAATCAATGTAAGTATTTCTTTTTACAATATTTACAATGCTAAAAATAAATAATTTTAAAACGAGTTGTTTAATTATTTACATAGAATGGAGATAACTAATAATGATGATTTTGGCTAAAAGAATAACCGAAGAGCAAAAAAAAGAAATTCTAGAAAACTTTATTCAAAACAAAACAATAGAAGAGATATCTGAAAATTTTAACTTTACAAAGTTAACAATAACTAGACATTTGAAAAAGAGTCTTGGAGAAAAGCAATATTCTGAAATTATAAAAAAAACAAAAAAAACAAAAAAAACGAAAGAAAATGATCAAACTATAAATTTATTAGAACCGCAATTAAATAATCAAAAGGGAAGTGAAGTTGAAGTATTAGATAAGGAACCTTCTCCCGAAAATTCATTTTTCGAGATAATGCCTCTTGATTATCAAATTGACAATTTACCTCAGAAGGATTTATCTTCTGTCTCCATAAGTGAAGTAAATCTACCAAAAGTTGTCTATATGGTTGTTGACAAGCAAATTGAGTTAGAAACAAAATCTCTGAAAAACTATGCAGAGTGGAGTTTTTTATCGGAAGAAGATTTAAAAAGAAAAACTATTGAAATCTTTTTTGACTTAAAAATAGCAAAAAGATCTTGCTCAAAAGAACAAAAAGTTATTAAAGTACCAAATAGTAATGTCTTTAAAATTGTTGCCCCAATACTTGTCTCGAGGGGAATATCTAGGATTGTAAGTTCAGATCTTTTGATAGCTTTATGAATCATCTTTATTATTAAAATTAAGCTTTAAAAAACTTCCAAAGATAGAGCCTGTTATAAAACTACTTCCAATAATAAAACTAATGGGTAACTGAATTGTTTCGGCTAAGATAAGATTAATCTTCTCTTTCTTAGAGCTATTTTGAATACCAATGATTAATATTAAAAATAAAAAAGAATTGAACGTAATATTAAAAAAAAATTTTTTAAAAGGGATCAGCATTTATGATTAACCTTACTCATTTGTAATTTAATATAAGTTATAAATGATATTTTTTGAGAGATTTTTTTTCTTGGCAAGATATTTAGATGCTGAAGATAAAGATAATCCAGCATTAATTAACTCATGCAGTTCTTTTTTTACTATTGATTCATTAATTTCCGGAATTTTGTTACGCTCTATTCCTTGAAGAACAACTGTTATTTCCCCTATAATTTCTTTACCTTTTAATAATGTAATTACATCATCTAAATTGTTGCTTATATGTTCTTCAAATTTTTTAGTTAACTCTCTTGATATATTCACTTCCCTATCTCCCCCACAATATTCTTTTAATTCATTTAAAAGTTGATTTAGTCTATGAGGCGATTCAAAAATGATTGTAGTCTTTTCATTCTTACTTATTTCTTTTAATATCCTTTCTCTTTCGATTTTCTTTTTTGGCAGGAAACCCTCAAATACAAATCTTGAGGCAGAATAACCGCTTGAAATAAGAGCAGTTATTGCAGCACAAGGGCCAGGAACACATACAATATCAATTGAGTTTATTTTTGCATTTTGTACTAGATCTTCTCCTGGATCGCAAATGCTTGGCATACCCGCATCACTTACTATTGCTACAGATTGACCTTCTTTAAGATTACTAATTATTTTTGGAATTTTATTTAGTGAATTGTGTTTATTAAAACTTATCATTTTATTGCTTATTTCAAATCTACTCATTATCTTTTTTGTTTGTCTAGTATCTTCGCAAGCAATTAAAGAGACATTCTTAAGAATATTTAATGCTCTAGTAGAAATATCATTCAAATTACCAATGGGTGTGCCGACTAGATATAAGACACCACTTTCAGGTTCTGGAGTTCTATGAGAAGATGGAGAATTAATATTCATTTCGTGTTTAAATTACCAATTAACGTACATATAGATAATCTTATCGATCATTTAAGAATTGTAAGCTGGGAAGCTTCTGAAATTCTGCTTAATTATTCTCAAATGTTGAAAAATCCAACTTATAAAAAAGAGATTGTAAGAAGTAAAAGTAATGAAGATCCTGTAACTTTAGCTGATTTGAGTGTTAATAATTTAATTATTCAAAGTTTGAATAATAATTTTAAAGATGTTCACTGGGATATATTAAGTGAGGAGAATGTAAAAATAAATACTTTCAAATTTAATAGTAATACTGAATGGCTTTGGGTTCTTGATCCATTAGATGGTACTAGGGATTTTATTCAGGGCACAGGTAACTATGCAATGCATTTAGCTCTTAATTATAAGCAGAAACCTTACATTGGAGTTGTTCTGATACCAGAGAAAAATGAATTATGGATTTCTTGTGGTGAAAAATTAACTTGCGAAAGGAAAGATGGGTCTAAAAAAGTAATCAAGTTATCAAGGAAAAAAAACTTGAACGATATGATATTAGTAACTAGTAAAAACCATAGAAATGAAAATTTAGAGAGCCTAATAAATAAAATTCAGTTTAAGGAAAAAATTATTATGGGAAGCATTGGATGTAAGATCGCTTCAATTGTCAGGGGAGAAAGCGACATTTATATATGTTTAAGTATGCCAGATAAAAGTTGCCCAAAAGATTGGGATTTTGCCGCTCCTGAAGCGATTTTAAAAGCTTCGGGAGGGGCGATTACAAATTTAGATAATGAAGAACTTTCTTACAACAAATCAAATTTTAAACAAGGAGGTGTAATAATCGCATCAAATAATAAGCAATCACATGGCAGCATATGTAAACAAATTAAAGAATTAATTGAAAAATATGATATTTATCCAATTTAATTAGTTTAAAGGGGCAACAGGTGTTGGCGTTGGTTCAGGATAAGACATGCCATTATTTTGTGCAACTCCTCTAAGTGTAAGATTAATTCTTCCTCGGCTATCAATTTCACGCACTCTAACTGTTACTTCATCTCCTTGTCTTACTACATCCTCAACTCTTTCAACTCTCGCTTCAGATAATTGAGAAATATGTACCATACCTTCTTTGCCTGGAAGAATTTCGACAAATGCACCTATTGGGATTATTCTCGTTACGACACCTGAAAAAATCTCACCTTCGTGTACTTTCCTTGTTAGTCCCTCAATAATTTTTTGTGCTTCTTCCGCAGCTGCTCCATCATGGGAAGCAATAGTAACAATTCCACCGTCTTCAATATCTATTTTTGTGTTGGTTCTTTCGGTGATTCCCTTAATAGTTCTTCCACCAGGACCAATTACAGTTCCTATTAATTCTGGATCTATTCTGAAGCTTAACAACCTCGGAGCATGGGGAGATAAAGATTCTTGAGGCTTATCTATGGCTTCTTGCATTTTTTCTAGTATATGCAATCTAGCTGGACGAGCTTTTTTAATCGCATCAGAAATAACTGATACAGGAAGACCTGTTATTTTCATGTCCATTTGCAACGCGGTAATTCCTTTCTCAGTTCCTGCAACTTTGAAGTCCATATCTCCAAGGAAATCCTCAATCCCTTGAATATCAGTAAGTATTCTTACTTCTTTATCTTCTTTAATTAATCCCATAGCAGTACCACTTACCATAGCTTTTAGAGGAACACCTGCATCTAACAGAGAGAGTGTACTTCCACATACAGATCCCATAGAGGTAGAGCCATTAGAACTTAAAACTTCACTTACTACGCGTAATACATATGGGAATGTCTCTTTGCTTGGTAGGACAGGAATTATAGCTCTTTCAGCTAATGCTCCATGACCAATCTCTCTCCTGCCAGGAGTCCTCATTGGTCTAGTTTCACCTACTGAATATGGTGGAAAGTTATAGTGGTGTAGGTATGTTTTCTCAGTGCTTGGGTTAAGATCATCCATCTCTTGTGCATCGCTTGGTGTGCCAAGTGTAGTAGTAGATAGAACTTGGGTAAGACCTCTCTGAAATAAAGCTGAACCATGCACTCTTTTTGGTAATATTCCAGCACTTGCAGATATCTTTCTAACTTCATCAAGATTGCGCCCATCAACTCTTTTCCCATCGGTTATTATTTGTGCTCTCATTAACTTCTTAGTCAGTTTTTTAAAATCTGAATGAATTATTTTTTCGTTTTCAGAGATTAAAACTTTTAATTGGTTGTCATCTTTTAAAGATTCAATTTTGGCTTGAGACTCGAGCTTTATTTTTTCAAGTTCAAGATCCCTTTCATCTTTTGTTTGTTCAAATTTCTTTAAAATAAGATTAATAGGTTTAGCGCAGTTTTTTTCTAAATATGTGGCTAAAGTTTTATCTTCTTCTTGTTCTAATGGTTTAACTTGGTTAATTCCTAACTCATTAAGTAAATCTTCTTGGGATTTAATAAGTTCAGTGACAGCTTCATACCCAAAATCTATGGCTTCAATAGTGTCCTGTTCGGATAATTGATTAGCGCCTGCTTCAATCATAACGATTCCATCAGGTGAACCTGCTACAACAATATCTAAATCGCCCTTTTCTATTTCTCTATAGCTAGGATTTAGGATGAAATCATCACCTATAAGACCGACTCTAACAGCCGCCATTGGTCCATAAAATGGAATCTCTCCTAGTAAAGTTGCGATCGATGCACCTGTAACTGCTAATACATCTGCAGGAACTCTTTCATCAAGAGAAAGGCAAGAAGCAACTATCTGGATTTCATCTCTCATCCAAGAGGGGAAAAGAGGCCTCATTGGTCTATCTATCAATCTTGAGATTAAAGTTGCTCTTTCAGGCGGACGACCCTCTCTACGCATAAAACCACCAGGAATTCTGCCTGCTGCATATAGTTTTTCCTCATAATCACAAATTAGAGGTAGAAAGTCTGAAACTTCTTTTTTGGTAGTTTTTGTTGCTGTAACTAATAGGGAGGTGTCGCCACACTCAATCATTACTGATCCATTTGCTTGAGGAGCATATAGTCCTGTAGTTAGTCGTATCTCTCGTCCGTCA
>MDTE01042668.1_pt1 | contig 13409 bp, 12 predicted proteins | sample 811231 | NCBI WGS metagenome assembly MDTE01 (sample SAMN05326651, study PRJNA326480) | marine metagenome | isolation source: seawater | place: Indian Ocean: Red Sea | collected 2010
GACATCATCAGCGTCCATAGTTTTGCCATTATGGAATTCAACTCCTTTTCTCAGTCTAAAAGTCCAAGTTTTAGCATCAGAACTTGCTTCATAGCTTTCTGCTAACTCAGGAATAAGTTGTCCATCATTTCCAACTTCAGTTAAATGATTACACATACTATAAAGTGTATTTTGACTGAAACCATTTTCATGAGTTGCTGGATCTAGTGTATCAGTAGTAGATCCGTGAGGAATACCGTGTCTAAGGTGTCCGCCACTTTTTGGAGTTGCAGCAAAAACTTGATTAGTAATTCCAACCGCTGTTGGAATAGTCAATCCTGCAGCAATAGCTGAAGTCATAAACTGACGTCTGTCAATTTGTCCTTTTTTAAGTTTGTCAGTTATATCTTCGATAAATTTTTTTTTCATATTTCCTCCCAAAATTAATGTTAACATTTATGTATTTAGGGATGGGTACATAAATATTGCAATATACTTCTCATTTAAACATATACTCATAGATAATTAAAGTTTAATTCTTTAATTATTTGTTGATTTTGTTAAGTTTTTTGACAATATTCTAATATTTTAAGGCTTTTGTGTAAAATTGAACAAAAATTAAGTCAGTTTTATAATTATTATATCAAATCTGACTTTGTTAAAGCTAAAGAAAGCTGTGCTTCTGTAATGTAGCCTGCGATATCTCCTTTATTATCAACCACTTCAACCGTTGTTGGGCTACAGCAAACTTTGGGTAAAAATTCTTCTATAAAAGATTCTTCATTAACTTTAATTGTATTTTGATTATTTACTTTACTGATTTTAAATTGTTCAGGAGAAATCATTATTACTTTAGCTTTTATTATCCTTACTCGATTAACATCTTTTACAAAAGCTTTAACGTAATCATCAGCAGGATTCATGATGATTTCTAGAGGAGTACCAACTTGGACTAACTTCCCGCCATTTAAAATACCGATATGATCTCCTAATTTTAAAGATTCATCTAAATCATGTGTAATAAAAACGATTGTTTTTTTTAATTCTTTCTGCAAATCCAATAATTGTTTTTGCATATCGCTTCTAATAAGAGGGTCTAATGCTGAAAACGCTTCATCCATTAACATAATATCAGTATTGGTTGCTAATGCTCTTGCCAAACCTACTCTTTGTTGCATCCCTCCTGATAATTGGTTTGGGTATTGATTTTCAAAACCAATCAAACCTACTGCTTCAATCTTTTCCATAGCTCTTTTATTTCTCTCATTTAATTTTATTTTTTGAACCTCCAAACCATATGCAACATTTTCAATTACTGTTTTATGGGGAAACAATCCAAACCTTTGAAAAACCATGCTCATTTTATGTCTTCTAAATTCAATCAATTTATTTTTATCAAGATCCATAACATTTACGCCCTCTACAAATATTTCACCTGCAGTTGGATCAATAAGACGATTAATATGACGGATTAAGGTTGATTTTCCTGAACCAGAAAGTCCCATACAAACGAAAGTTTCTCCTTCTTCAATAGTGAGTGAAACATTATCAAGTCCAACTGTATGTCCTGTTTGGTTTAAAATTTCCTCTTTAGTTGCTCCTCGTTCAACCATAGGAAGAACTTTGGAGGAATTAGTACCAAAAATTTTATAAACGTTATTTAATTTAATTTTTGCCATCTATTTTTTTTGTATACCTCTATGTTTTTGAATTCTTCTTCCATATTGTTGTGTGATCCTGTCGAATATAATTGCCAATGCTACAATCGCAAGTCCATTCATAAGACCTAGAGCCAAATACTGATTCGAAATTGCTCTTAATATTGGCACTCCCAAACCCTTCACACCTATCATTGATGCTATAACTACCATTGCAAGCGCCATCATAATAGTTTGGTTGATTCCTGCAAAAATTGTTGGTAAAGACAGAGGTACTTGAACGGACATTAATTTTTGAAATGGAGTTGCTCCATATGATTCACTTGCCTCAAGTATTTCTTTGTCAACTTCTCTTATACCTAAATTAGTTAATCTTACTATTGGGGGAACGGCGTAGATAAAAACAGCAATTAAACCAGGCACCTTACCAATGCCAAGAAGCATTAAAATGGGAATTAGGTATACAAAACTAGGAATAGTCTGCATCATATCTAAAATAGGCAAAATAATTTTTTCAAATTTATTTGATTTAGCCATTAAAATACCAACTGGGATTCCAATTACAATACATAATAATGTTGCAACAGTTATTATTGCAACAGTCGCCATTGTGTCTTTCCACATTCCTAAATAACCAATTAATAAAAAAGCTACTATACTTCCTATAACTAGTGGCCAACTTCTTGAGCCAACCCATGCCAAAAAACCAACAACTATTATTATGACTGGCCAAGGTGTATTAATTAATAATTTTTCTAACCAAACCAAAAAAAATAATAATGGTTCAAAAAAAGATTCTAGTGCATCACCGTAAGTTCTTGCAAAATCTTTAAAGGCGAAATCAATACCTTTTTTTAAATCACGAAGCGCTTGTTGCTCCATAACGGGAAATTTTTTAAAAAAATCTAACACTTATTAATCACCAAACTATTAACAAGCCTAAATTTATAGGCTTGTTAAAAAAATAATTATTGAATCCTAAAGAGCTGATTTAACTTTATCAGCAACACTTGAAGAAACCCATTTAGTCCAAACATCCTCATGTTGTTTTAAAAATTCAATTGCTGCATCAGAACCTTGGGCCTGATTATCAGCCATGTATACAAGCATTCCATTCATAACTGGACCTGGGTAAGTTCTGTCAGCAAAATATTTCACTACATCTGGACCTGCTTGTTTGGCAAACTTATCTGTAATTATTGTATTTACTTCTGAAGTTGTCCAAGCTGATGGTTTAGGATCAGCACACTCTTGTTCAGGTTTAACTATGCAACCATCCCAATTATCTGCGCCAGCAAATGGAACACCAAATTCCATTGGCTGCATATTATATTTACCAATAATAGCAGTAGGATTCCAATAATATCCAAACCAGTTTTTATCACCCTCAGCTGCTTTTGCAATAGAGCCATCTAGTCCTGCAGCAGAACCAGGATCAACTAACACCCACCCTTTTTTTTCCATTTCAAATGCTCTAAATAAGTTGGCATTAGCTAACTGACATCCCCATCCTGCTGGACAACCAACAAATGCTCCTTTTGAAGGATCTTCTGAATATGGAAATAATTCTGGATGTTCTAAAATATCTAAAGCTGTTTTAAGTTCAGGATGTCTTATTAAAGTTCCTGGTGTTACCCACCATCCTTCTCCAAGACCTGTAATTGGTGCTTTGTTTGCAATATGTAAACGACCTTCATCAACCGCAACTTTTAAAGGCTCAACTACTGCATTAGCCCATTGTTCGGGATTTACATCTGGTTCACCTTTTTCATTCATAGATGTAAAAGTTGGCATAGTTGCACCTGGAATTAATTCTACTTCACAACCATACCCATTTTCTAATATAACTTTATCAACGTTAGCCATTAATTCTGCCGAAGCCCAATTTTGCTCAGCGATTACAACCTTCCCACAATCAGCATTTGCTTGAATACTTAAAGAAAATACTACACATATAGAAATTAAGCCAATAAAGAATTTTTTAAAAAAACTCATGTTTTTCCTCCTATTTTAAATTTCGTTTAATGAGAAAAAAACATTTTATCAATCAAAAAACAAAGGAAAAGAGTTATAAAAGTTAATAATTTGTTTTTTTTAATATTTTAAAACAATATTTAATCTACATTTTTTTTTTTGATGATAATATTTTTTGAATGAAAACTAAATATAAAATAAAAAGTTTCAAATTAGATAAAGAATATATCAAAATTAATTGGGAAGATAAAAAAATAAGTAAATTTCATTTTCTATGGTTAAGGGATAATTGCTCAACTGCTATTCACCCAGATTCAAATATGAGAAAGTTTAATCTTTTAACAATTTCAAAAAATATTAAACCAAAAAAAATTAAACATGATCAAAATAAATTAGTTGTTTATTGGAATGAAAATGATCATATTAGTTATTATGATTTAAAATGGTTACGTGATCACTGCTATACTGAACTTAATAGTAAAGAATTCAGATCACCTTATTTTTTATGGAATAATGAGTTAAAAAATAATTTTGAAACAATTACACTAGATTATAATGATATTGTAAATAAAAGAGAAAAATTAATTCATTGGATATCATTATTAAATGAATATGGCTTAGTAATAATAAAAAATTCTCCTACAAAAAAAAATCAGCATTTAAAATTCTAAACATGATAAGTCATCACAGGGAAACGTTTTTTGGAACACCTTTTGAGGTTATAAATATACCAAAACCAAATAATCAAGCTTATACAGCTGACGCACTCACAAATCATACAGATCTTCCATATTATGAGTATGTACCCGGATATCAATTTTTACATTGTTTAATCAATGATGCAGTTGGAGGAAATTCAACTGTTGTAGATGGTTTTGCGGTAGCTAGTCATTTAAGGCAGTACGAAAAAGAAATATTTAATTTACTTACAACAATTCAAGTAAAGTTTAAAGATAACGACTTTACTCAAAAAGCAATAAGAGTTTTACATTCACCAATTATTACTCTTACAAAAGATCAAGATTTCAATGATATTAGAATGAATATGGGTGCAATGGGAGTAATTGATGTTCATCCTAACAAAATGAAGAAATTTTATGAAGCTTATAGATTTTTTATATCCTTGCTTCATGATGAGAAATTTATGATTGAATTTAGATTAAGTTCCGGAGATATTTTTTGTTTTAATAATAGAAGAGTTTTGCATGGCAGAAAAGCTTTTGACCCCAATTCAGGGAGACGGCATCTTCAAGGATACTATGTTGAAAGAGATGACCTGATAGCAAGACTAAATTATTTTAATAATGTTGAATTTTAGAATTTGAACTATAAACTTATAAAATAATATTGAAAAAAATTAAAAATAATGAAAGTTGTTATAATTCTATTATTAAATGTTATGCCTGTTAATAACCTAGAAACAACAAAATGAGAAGTTAATGAAAAGAAAAATTGGACCTACGGTTGGAGAAACTTACAATATCAATATTGACTCATTCAAACCAAGACTTTTTCAAGAAAAAATAAATTTTGAGCGTATGAGAAAATATCGACTTAATAGAGTAAGGGAACAATTAATAAAAAACGATATTGGTGCATGTATTTTATTTGATCCAATTAATATCCGCTATGCAACAGATACAAGAAACATGAGTTTATTTACAATGCACATAATATCCCGCTATGTCTTTATTCCGGCAGAAGGTCCTGTAATACTATTTGAATATCCAAAATGTGGTCATTTAGTAGATGGTATTAATACAATTGATGAAATACGAGATTGTATAGTGTGGGATTTTTTTTCAAATGGAAAAAATGTCTATGAAAAAGCCTTGAAATGGGCGGCAAGCGTTGATGATTTAATGAAACAGTTTGTTTCTGGAAATAATAATATCGCTATAGACACTTTAGATCCAGCTGGAATTTGTTCTTTAGCAGATAACTATAAATATAATTTAATAAATGCACAGAATTTTTTAGAAACAGCAAGAAGTATAAAATCTGACGATGAACTTATTTGTATGGAAGCATCTTTGCGAAATGCAGAAAAAGGTATTTATCTAATGCATGAAAAACTAGAGGCAAATATGACAGAAGAAGAGTTATGGTCATATTTACATAAAGTTAATATTGAAACTGGTGGTGAATGGTTTGATGCACGTCTACTTTCTTCAGGACCAAGAACAAACCCATGGTTACAAGAATGTGGAAATAGAATTATTCAAAAAGGAGATTTGGTAGCTTTTGATACAGATATGATTGGAACTTATGGTTATGTTGCTGATATTTCTAGAACTTTTGTAGAAGGTAGAAAATTAAATAAAGAGCAAAAGAAACTTCATGATTTGGCATTTGAAAATATAAAATTTAACGAACAATTAATAAAACCTGGTATGGCATTCAGAGAATTTGCTGAGAAAGCTTGGAAACTTCCTGATAATTGTTTTGATAATCATTATCCTTGTCAAGTACATGGAATTGGATTGTGCGATGAGTGGCCTTTTATAGCATATCCAAATAAAGATTATAGTAATGGAGATTTTAGTGGCATATTTGAAGAGAACATGATGATTTGTATTGAAAGCTATGTTGGAGAAGTGGGGGGCAAAGAAGGTGTTAAGTTAGAGGATCAATATGTTGTGACTAATAATGGATTAAAACTGATGTCAAAAGTTCCACTAAATCTAATATAAATTTTTTCTATAATTAAACTATTATACATTCTTCAAGTAAGATTATAGAGTTTAGCAGTGAATAAACAAGTATTTGCAATTATTTTAGTTATAATAGCTACTTTCTTTGGAACATTGATGGGAGTGTTTTTAAAATTAGCACAGTATGAAATAAATGTTTTTACAGCTGGTTTTTTAAGATTTTTTTTAGGACTATTAATAATAGCTCCTTATATTTTTTATACAAAATTTTACGTGTATAGATCTTCTCATCTAAAATTACACATATTACGTAGTATAATAAATTTACCAATGATGTATTTGGGTTTTGGTGCACTAATGTATATACCTTTAGAACAAGTAAATGCTTTACATTTTATAGTACCATTAATTGTAACATTACTTGCGGTATTTATCTTTAAAGAAAAAATTTATTTTATTAGAATTTCAGCTTTAATTATTGGCTTTATAGGAATGTTAATTATGTTACGCCCTGGTTTTATAGAAATTAATATTGGATCTTACATGATTTTGTTATCATGTATTTTGTGGTCAATTATTATAATCATTTCTAAATCACTTGCTAAAGATGAGGGGCCAGTTACTATTATGGCTTATCAATACACTTTTATGACCTTATTGAGCTTAGGTATTGCAATTCTGTATTGGGAGACACCATCATATCTTGTTATTTTTTACATTTTTTTAGCAGCAGTTTCAGGCACTATACTTCATATCTCACTTAACTACTCCTATAAACTAGTCGACTTGTCACTAACACAGCCTATTACATTTTTGGGATTAATATGGGGTTCCTTATTTGGATTTTATATATTTGAAGAAAGTCCAGATTATTATACTTGGGCTGGAGGAATAGTAATTTTTTCAAGCGTTCTAATTATTACCTATAGAGAATCTTATCTTAAAAAGAATATCGCAAAAAAATCGCTACCGCTTAAATCGTAAAATCTTATTCTTCCCAAATGGGTGATCGTTTTTGAATAAAAGCACTAATACCTTCTTCTGAATCTTTCTTTAGCATATTTTCAATCATCACTGACGAAGTATAATTATAAGCATCTTCAACAGTCATTTCTTTTTGTTTGTAGAAAGCCTCTTTTCCAATTTTCAGCGTTGCCATTGATTTTGAACTAATCTTTTCTGCAATTCCAAAAACCTTTTCTGTCAATTGTTCAGAAGAATATACTTCATTAATTAGTCCTATTTCTTTTGCTTTAATTGATTCAATTAAATCGCCAGTTAGCAACATTTCCATAGAAGCTTTATTGTTAGCATTTCGAGATAATGCAACCATTGGTGTTGAGCAAAATAAGCCAATATTTACACCTGGTGTTGCAAATTTCGAATCAGTACTTGCATAAGCTAGATCACAACTAGCAACTAGCTGACAGCCTGAAGCGGTTGCAATACCATTAATTGCAGCAATCACTGGTTTTGGATTTTTAATAATGCTTATCATCAAATTAGAGCAACTTTTAAAAATCTTTTCAAAATAACTTCTTCCCCTGTCTTTATCTGATCTTTTGGAGTGTAAATCTTTTAAATTATGCCCAGCACAAAACACAGGTCCTGTTGATGATAAAATTATTACTTTCACGTTATTATCATTAGCTGCATCTTTAAAATTTTTATCAAGTTCTAAAATCATATTTTCGCTTAATGTATTTTGATGTTCAGGATCATTTAGAATTAAATTCATTATTTTTTTATTTAATTCAACTTTTACTAAGTGATGGCTCATACTAATTAATAATTACCTCAACTTCATCAGATAAAGAATTTGCAATAAAACAATATCTATGAGCTCTATCTTGCATTTTTATCATTTCTTCATTTTGGACAGAAAAATTATCATCAAAAACAATCTTTGGATTTAATTCTATTTTATTTACACACATTTTTCCTTTTGAATTTTTACCTATAAAAGCTTTGGCCTTATCTGAATATTTGATAATCGGCCATTTCATCTTTGCTGCCAATGCTAAAAAAGTCATCATATGGCAACTACTAATTGAAGCTGCTAGTGCCTGCTCAGGATTCATATTATTTATATTACCTCCATAAGCGGATGCTGCACTACCCAAATAACTTATATGATCATTAATTTTAATTTTATGATCTGTAAGATACTTTCCAAAAGTTAATTCATGATCACCAAGTTCCCAGTTTAATTCAATGCTAAGATCAGACATTATTATTGATGTAAAATTCTAAAACTCATGTTCTAAATCTTGAAACTAAAAAAATTGAATATATATGTGGCTTTCATGGATAATTATTTAATAATTAAAGATGTTTCTAAAACTTACAACAACAAATTTAAAGCTTTAGATAAGATTAATTTAACGATTAAAAAAGGTGAAATATTTGCTTTATTAGGTCCAAATGGTGCAGGAAAGTCAACACTAATCAATGCTGTAGGGGGTATTGTTAATTTTGATAGAGGAAGTATATCTTTAGGCAACTTTGACATCAAAAAGGATTATCGTAAAACAAGATCGTTGATAGGTATCGTTCCACAAGAATTATATCTTGAAGCCTTTGAAACAATTTGGAATAATGTCAATTATTCCAGAGGTTTATTTGGGAAATCTCCAAACAAAAAATATGTTGCAGATTTATTAAAAGAATTATCACTATGGGATAAACAAAACAGTAAATTAAAAGAACTTTCAGGAGGTATGAAAAGACGAGTGTTAATTGCTAAAGCACTATCTCATGAGCCAGAAGTATTATTTCTTGACGAGCCAACTGCAAGTGTTGATGTAGAATTAAGAAAAGATATGTGGGGCATTATTAAAAAATTAAAAAATAGGGGCGTGACAACAATTTTAACAACTCATTATATAGAAGAAGCAGAAGCTATTGCAGATCGAGTAGGTATTATTAATCATGGTAAAATCATAATCGTCGATGAAAAAGATAGTTTATTGAATCAACTTGGTCAAAAAATTCTTAAAATTGAATTATCAAAGAAAATAATAAGTATTCCGCCTAATCTAAAAAAATATAACTTAGAAATTAATAACTTAAAAAATATCTTAATTTACAAATATGATATAAAAAAAGAAAAAACAGGAATTACAAATTTATTATCAGACATTAAAAAAGAAGGTATTTTACTTAAAGATCTAAGTACAGAGCAAAGTTCATTAGAAGAAATTTTTATAAATCTAGTAAAGGAAAATAGTAATGAATTGGCACGGACTTAAAGCTATTTACTTTCATGAAATGGATAGAATGAGGAGAACCTTGTTTCAAAGTTTATTATCTCCTTTGATATCAACATCACTATATTTTGTAGTGTTTGGATCTGCAATAGGTTCAAGAATAACTGAAATTGAAGGCGTTAGTTATGGTTCATTTATAGTTCCTGGAATGATAATGTTAACAGTTTTAACCCAAAGTATTAGTAATGCTTCATTTGGAATTTTCTTTCCTAAATTTACCAATACAATTTATGAGATACTATCTGCACCAATATCAAGTTTAGAAATTATATTAGGATTTGTTGGCGCGGCAGCAACCAAGTCTTTAATAATAGGATGCATAATTATTGCAACAGCTGGTTTATTTGTTGATCTAGAAATAGAGCACCCTTTTGTAATGATTTTTTTCTTGATTTTAACTTCTATAACATTTTCTTTATTTGGATTTATTATTGGACTTTGGGCAGATAACTTTGAGAAATTACAGCTAATACCAATATTAGTAATTACTCCTCTAGTTTTTTTAGGAGGATCTTTTTATAGTATAAACATGCTACCAGAATTTTGGCAAAAGGTATCATTGCTAAATCCTGTACTATATTTAGTAAGTGGTTTTAGATGGAGTTTTTATGAAATTGCAGATGTTAGTATTTATACAAGTTTGTGTACTATAATCATTTTTTTAGTCTTTTGTTTATTTATTATTACCTATAGTTTTGCCAAAGGTTACAAAATTAAAAGCTAAAAATTCTTAAAAATTAGTTAAATATTTGCTATCTGCGATGTCTAGGCATCCTTCAATGTTATGCTTATAATAATCATCATTATTGTAATCTAAATATGTTTCACCAGAAATTTTATATAAAATATCCTTTTTACTATCATTTACATGTGAAGTACTATCAGGATCTAAATTTTTGGCACATTTCGCAGGAGCTCCAAGAGTATGAAGTATTTCGTGCAATATAGTACCTTCACTTTCTCCGAACGTATAATCGTTTAAATCGTTTAGACTGTCTCTTAAACAACTAAACATTTTTTTATTATCCCCAACATTTTTCTTCCATCTACTATTTGCAAAAAAAATTGCAACTTTTCCATTTAATTTTGATTGCCCGCAAATATCGTAAAAAAATGATTTTCTTCTTTCCCAGCCTTCAAAGAAAACTATAAATTTTTTTTTATTAAAATTATTAAAAATACTAGAGTTTGAAAAAATTATATTTTCTATTATCGATGCTACGTCGTCATGATTTTTATTTTTAGCAAACCAATTAGTTGTTTTGTTTGCTCGTAAAAAAGTTATATCAATTTTGTTAACAAATCTCATATCAAAGTTAATTTTTTGATTTTTTGTTTTATGCGCAAACCATTTGTTTATAGAAATAAGTGAAGACTGGACATTTAAATTCGTATCAAATCTTCTATCCTCCTGTTCACAAGGTAAAAAATAAATTGCATGAAATTGATAACTAAAAAATTGATCAGGATTATCTTTAAAAGATCTATCTGAAATATAATCTGTAGAATGGGTTATTAACTCAAGTTTATTTTTATCATTACAAACATCAGGTAAATTTTTTTTTGGAGCAACAAATTTCCAGTTTTCATTAATAAATTGAAGATAAAATACAAAAACACATATAATTAAAAAAAAAATACTAATTGGGATTATAAAATACTTATTCAACTGTTACTGATTTAGCAAGATTTCGAGGTTTATCAATGTCTGTACCCATCAACACTCCTAGATGATAAGCTATCATTTGAATTGGTAAAGAATAAATTATTGGTGAAGTTAAAACATTTGTTTCAGGTACAATAATTAAATCTTGACTAATTTTTGAAGCTCTTTGTTTTCCTTTTTTATCAGTTATAATTATAATTCTACCTTCTCGAGCTTTTACTTCTTGTATATTAGACAATATCTTTGAAAAATTATTATCATAAGGTGCCAATGCAATAATAGGAATATTTTTTTCAATTAATGCAAGTGGGCCATGTTTTAACTCCCCTGCAGCATAACCCTCGCAATGTTTATACGTAATTTCTTTTAATTTTAATGCAGCCTCTAAAGCCAGAGGGTACATCACTCCTCTGCCAATATAAAAAATACTTTTAGCATTTTTTAAAGTTTTACATATTTTGATTATTGATTTTGTTTCTTTTAATACTTTTTCAAGTTGCTTTGGTAAATCAAATAAACTGTAAAAAATTTGATCAGTTTCTTTTAACAAAATATTTTTTTGCTGCTGAATATACCTTGATAATAAAGCCAAAACAATAAGTTGAGCGGTAAACGCTTTAGTTGAGGCAACTCCAACTTCGGGACCTGCTAAGGTTGGAATAATATAATCACTTTCTCTAGCAATGCTGCTTGTTAAAACATTAACAATAGACATGGTATAAATATTATTTTTTTTGAATTTTTTCAAACATTCTAAAGTATCCATTGTTTCACCAGATTGAGAAACAACAATCCCAATTGAATCTTTTTTTAAAATATCATTTCTATATCGATACTCTGACCCAATATCTATAGTTGATGAAATATTTGAAAACTGTTCAAACCAATATTTAGCAATCATAGTAGCATGATAAGCTGTTCCACAAGCTGCAATATAAAGATTTGAAATTTTATTAAAATTCAAACTACATTTTGGCATATGTACCAAACCTGTTTTTCTATCTAAAAAGTTGAAAATACTATCTTCTATACTGACTGGCTGATAGTAAATTTCTTTTTGCATAAAATGCTTAAAATTACCTTTTGTGTTAAATTCACTTTTACTAACATGCTGATGAATTGCGCTATTCACTTTATTGCCTTTAGCATCAAATATATTAAATGAGGAGTCACTTACTTCAACTATGTCATTTTCTTCAATAAATATTATCTGACGTATTTGTTCTGGCATTCCTAACAAATCAGAACTGAGTACATTAAAGTTTTCAGAAATGCCAAGAACAAGAGGGCTACCTCTTCGGACCGCATAGATAGAATTTGAACCCTTTACAAGAAAAGCAAAGGCAAATAATCCCTGAATTTCACTAATTAAATTCAATAATGCTTCAATTGGATTAATATTTTTATCAAGCAGTTTGTTGTAAACTTCGGCAATGATTTCTGAATCTGTCTCTGATTTAATATTTTTTTCATTTAAAGAAAATTTACTTATAAGCTCCTCATAATTTTCTATGATACCATTGTGCACTAATGCACAATTTTTTTTTACAAAAGGGTGAGTATTATTATAGTTTGGTTTGCCATGAGTTGCCCATCTTGTATGGCCAATCGCTACTTTACCATTTAATTTTTGTTTGTTTAATTTATAATTTAGATTAGAGATTTTACCTATACTCTTCTTAAAATTTATTTTGTTTTTTTCAATAAAAGCCAGTCCAGAAGAATCATACCCTCTATATTCTAGAGATTGTAATCCAGATATTATTTTTGGAATACAATTTTTCTTACTTGAAATACCAACTATGCCGCACATTAATTGTTAACATTAATAAGAATTTCTTTAATATTCAATAAATAAAAATATAAAGGAATTGTGGATTGTTATAAAAAATATAAATTATCAATGAAATTAAAATTTCTTTCTAGTAAAAAATTTTCATTTTTTGTTTTTTTTATTTTTCTTAGTTTCGCAAGTTATTCCTATTCTTTAGAAATTTGTAATTGGATAGTTAATGAAGCGTATCCTGAAGAATTGCAAGAACATCCAAATGCTTACTTCTATGCTGTTGTTGGTGATAATGGAAGTTGTGAATATGGTCGTGGACCTGATCAAGAATCTGCATTGAATAATTGTGAAAAATGGAAAAAAGAAAGTAGTATCAGTGGTGCATGTCAGCCCTTTGCAATTGGAAAAGAAATTATTTGGGAA
>MDTE01066776.1_pt1 | contig 13409 bp, 13 predicted proteins | sample 811231 | NCBI WGS metagenome assembly MDTE01 (sample SAMN05326651, study PRJNA326480) | marine metagenome | isolation source: seawater | place: Indian Ocean: Red Sea | collected 2010
CAAAATGTAAATTTAGCTTTGTCTTCTTCAACCAATCCATCCGATACCCGGGAAGAAACGCCTAACCAACTGCCCGATAATCCTTTTAATAACACTACCGCTAGCTTGGATATAGATACAAACTTCGATGTGAGTCAATTTTCTCCTATGGTGCTGGCACAGGCCGATGCAGCCGTTGCGGGTGTTGCACCCACGTCGCAGCTTACCGGCGGAGATGATACACAGGATGTGGATATCGCAAACACCGCTGTAACCAGCGCCCAGCCTGTGCCGGAGGGACACAGCGTGTAATGTCACAAAACTGTCACACACAAAATTGTCTAATCCATTATGAACAAACACATAATTTGTTGGAAATGGAGGTGAGTTATGGCTAAGGGAGACGACACAAAGTCGCAAGATAGTCAAGTAAGCACAGAAACTATAGTTGGTTCTCAAACCAATTTTGGCGTGCAAAATCAAGCTCTACAATGTGTGCGCGGTGAAGGCGAACGCTTAGCTAGAAGTATTGACGCTGACAGTGGTGAGCTATGTCGTGCTGTCTTTGACGAATTGAACGATCGCATTGAAGCAGGGGAACGCTTGTATGAAGGTAGGGAAGATGGCCCGCCTTTGACAACCCCGCAGGTGCCACAGGCTGCGGCGCGCTTCAATGCCAATACGCAAGGTGTACTAGACAGTAGCGGTGCGGGGGCTACCAGCTACTACATGGGCAATGCTTACGGCCGCACGAATTCCTTGCCCGACGGCATAAATTTGCCAGATGATGTAAGGCTAGATAGCAACATTAGCAGCATCAATGAAGCGCGATCGGCCTGCGTGGGCAACCGCGTAAGTGGCGTAGCTGGCAATGGCGAGTTTCACGATCTGGCTCCCAATCGCAGCACACCTATCCAAAACTGCACGGTCATTGGCTATAATGACGGGCTGCAAGATGGCGCAACACAGCTCACGTCGGTTGATCCGGATATAGACGGGCCAAACGCGACACCATCGGCTGGTGGCCGTAATAGCAACAGCATTGGCGGACGCCAGTAACCGTCAATCGCCCATCAATACCTTAATGCAAACACCCTGCCCTTGTGGCGGGGGGTTGTGCGTTTGGGCAGGCGGTTGTGAAAACATCACAAAACTGTCACACACAAAATTGTCTAATCCATTATGAACAAACACATAATGTGTTGGAAATGGAGGTGAGTTATGGCTAAGGGAGACGACACAAAGTCGCAAGATAGTCGAGTGGAAGCTGAAGAATTTGCAAATGTTGCAACCAATTATAGTGTGCAGAATTTAGCTCTACAATGTGTGCGCGGCGAAGGCGAACGCTTAGCTAGAGTAATGGAAAACGGTGGTGGCATTAACGCAGAAGGCGGTGAATTATGCCGCGCTGCTTTCGATGAACTGAACGACCGCATTGAAGTAGGTGAACGTTTGTATGAGGGCCGAGAAAATAGCCCGCCTTTGACAACCCCGCAGGTGCCGCAAGCTGCAGGGCGGGTGGAAGCCACCACCCGAGGCTTTTTAACAGGGCGGCACGCTGGCTCCGAGAATTACTATGCGTCCTACATGTTTGGCCGTACCAATTCACTGCCAGATTTCATTGACATTCCCAGTAACGTTGCACTGAATGAAGCGGTACGCTCCGCCTGTGTTAGCAACCGTGTGAGTGGTGTCGCACTCGATCGGCAGTATTACGATCTGGCCGAAGGCAACAGCACACCTATAGAGAACTGCGCCGCCATCGGTTATGCCGATGGGCGGGAGGATGGCGGCTTTGCACCGCCTGCCACACCGGGCAATGCAACGCCTCAACGTTCGAACGGCCGCAACTAAGCGCCCCCACACCCCATTACAGCCACACCCTGCCCCTGCGGCAGGGTGTGTGCGTTTGGGGCGGGCGTGGCGCTGGCCATGCCTTAGGCGTGGAAATCTGCCCCAATGCATGCTACAACACGCGCATGAGCAAACGCACCAAACATCGCAAGGCCCACACCGATGGCCACAACAGCGCGCCACATACGCGCAGCAAGGCCGCCAATCAGGGCGCCCAAACCGAGCTGCTGGCCGCGCTGGATCTGGGCACCAACAATTGTCGCCTGCTGATTGCACGCCCCAGTTTTCAGCATGCCTCGGCGCATAAAAGCCTGAAAGTGGTCGATAGCTATTCGCGCATTGTGCGCCTGGGCGAAGGCATCAGCGACTCAGGCCGCTTAAGCGACGACGCGATGGACCGCACCTTCAAAGCGCTGCAATCCTGTCAGGCCAAGCTCGACAAACATCCCGACATTCGCGGGCGCTTCGTGGCCACCGAGGCCTGCCGCCGCGCCGCCAACGCCGAGGATTTCCTCAAGCGCGTGCGCGACACACTCGGCCTGCATATCGATATTATTTCCAACGAGGAAGAAGCGCGACTGGCCTTTCTGGGCTGTTCGTCGCTGCTGCAACCCGACACACGATTTGCCCTCGCCTTCGATATTGGTGGCGGGTCTACCGAATTTATGTGGGTGAAGATCGACTCCACCCAGCCGTTCAGCTCGCACAAACGCCATTTGATTCAGGACTGGCTGTCGATTCCCTACGGCGTGATGAATATGAGCGAACAATTTGGCGGCCCCGCATTCACCGAAATGTATTTCGAGGAGATTGTGGCGCGGCTGGTCGAGCAGCTCAGCCCGATGGACCGCGATAACGGCATATCGGAACGTATCTGGAAAGACCGCGTGCAAATGCTGTCTACCAGCGGCACGGTCACCACGCTGGCGGCGATTCATCTGGATTTGCCACGCTATGACCGCTCCAAGGTGGATGGGCTGAAATTGTCGGTATCCGACATTCGCAACGCCACCCAGACCCTGATGCGGATGAGCCCGTCTGAACGCGCGGCACACCCATGCATCGGCTCTGCCCGCACCGATTTTATCCTCTCCGGCTGCGCCATCTTCGAGGCGATTGTGCGCACCTTCCCGATCGAGAAAATCTCGATTGCCGATCGCGGCGTGCGCGAAGGCATTATCGTGTCGCTCATGCGGGAGCAGCATCTGTAATGGCGAAGTTCGGTAAAAAAGGCAGCGGCGGCGGCCAAAAGGGCAAAGGCGGCATGCGTGATCTGACCGTGCGGGTGAAAACCGCGCGCGGGCGCAAGCCGTCGTCCACACGCTGGCTGCAACGTCAGCTCAACGACCCGTATGTGCAGCTGGCACAGCGCGAAGGCTATCGCAGCCGCGCCGCCTATAAGCTGATCGAAATGCACGAGAAGTTTGACCTGTTTCGCCCCGGCCAGCGTGTGCTGGATCTGGGCGCCGCACCGGGCGGTTGGAGTCAGGTAGCGGGCCAGATTATCGGAGAAAACGGCCATATATTAGGCGTTGATTTGCTGGAAATCGACCCGATGGCCGGCGCTGAATTTATGGTACTGGATTTCACCGACGATGATGCGCCTGAGCAGATTTTAGAGAAAATGGGCGGCAAAATGCATATTGTGATGAGCGATATGGCGGCCAACACCACCGGCCATTCCCAAACCGACCATCTGCGCATTATGGCGCTGTGCGAAATGGCCTATGATTTTGCGCAGGACGTGCTGGCGCCTGGTGGGCATTTTCTGTGTAAAGTGCTGCGCGGCGGCACCGAGGGCGAGCTGCTGAAAACCATGAAACGTGAATTTGAATCAGTCAAACACGTAAAACCGCAAGCCAGCCGCGCTGATTCGGCAGAATCCTATGTGGTGGCGCTGGGCTATCGCGGCACCAACACCACCGAAAACACCACCGAGTAATTCATTCGTTATTAGCCAATCTGACGGCCTGAGCCGATAGTGCCTAAAATAGCATCCGGCGCGATGCCTGAACGGCCTACACGGTCAGCAAAATTGCCTGCACCGCCTGCGGCGTCCAATCCGCCATCAAGTGCCACGTCATCGGCACGGCCGGCCTCACCCAATTCCTCAGGCAGCTCTTCTGCCGCACGTTCTTCGTCGGTTGGGCCGTCGCTACGGCTTTCTTCGATATCTGATTCTAACTGATCTTTAGGCATACCACTCTCCACTTTTGTCGTTAGGTGGGGTATAGCGGGCGAATATGTCAACTTCATGACAAAACGGCATTTATTTGACAAAAAATACAAAAAACCTGCTTTAGGGGGTGACAAAGCCAATTGAATTAGGTAAGAGAGCGTGCAATTTCATTACAGGACGAAATTGCCATGACCATTCAAGAAGCCCTCACCTTTGACGACGTTCTATTGCAGCCTGCCGCTTCGGAAGTGCTGCCCAACCAAACCGATGTTTCCACCTATCTAACCCAGAAAATTCGGCTAGGCATTCCGCTGATTTCCGCGGCGATGGACACCGTTACCGAGAGCCGGCTGGCGATTGTGATGGCGCAACATGGCGGCATCGGCTGTATTCACAAAAATATGTCCTATGACGAACAAGCCGCCGAAGTGCGCAAAGTGAAGAAATTTGAGTCGGGCATGGTGGTAAACCCTGTCACTATTCAGCCTGACGCCACCCTGCAAGACGCCTATGACCTGATGGACAAACACACCATCTCCGGCATTCCTGTGGCCGAAGCCAATGGCAAACTTGTGGGCATTCTGACCAACCGCGATGTACGTTTTGCCTCTGACCCACGCCAAAAGGTCAGCGAGCTGATGACACACGAGAATCTGGTGACGGTGCGAGAAGGCATTGACCGCGAGGAAGCCAAGCGCCTGCTGCACCAGCATCGCATCGAGAAATTGCTGGTAGTAGACGACAACTACCACTGTATCGGCCTGATCACCGTAAAAGACATTGAAAAAGCACAGGCACACCCACTTGCCTCCAAAGACGATAAAGGCCGCCTGATTGTGGCAGCCGCCACCGGTGTGGGCGATGACGGCATCGAGCGCGCGCGTGCGCTGATTGATGCGGATGTCGATGTGGTGATTGTTGACACCGCACATGGCCACTCCAAAGGCGTGATCGACACCATTGCCACTATCAAGAAAAACGCAGGCCACACGCAAATTATCGGCGGTAACATCGCCACCTCAGAAGCAGCCAAAGCCCTGATTGATGCAGGTGCCGACGCAGTGAAAGTAGGCATTGGCCCCGGCTCCATCTGCACCACCCGCATCGTGGCAGGCGTTGGCGTGCCACAACTGACCGCCATTATGGATGTCGCCAAAACCTGCAAGAAAGCAAACATCCCGATGATTGCCGATGGCGGCATCAAATTCTCGGGCGATCTGGCCAAAGCGATTGCGGCGGGCGCGGGCTGTGTCATGATTGGTTCGCTCTTTGCCGGCACCGAAGAAAGCCCCGGCGAAGTGATTCTGTATCAGGGCCGCTCCTATAAATCCTATCGCGGCATGGGCAGCGTGGGTGCGATGGCGCGCGGATCGGCAGACCGTTACTTCCAGGCAGAAGTAGCCGACAAGCTGAAGCTGGTGCCCGAAGGCGTAGAAGGCCGCGTGCCGTTCAAAGGCTCGGCATCCGGCGTGATCCATCAGCTAACGGGCGGCCTGAAGGCTGCCATGGGTTACACAGGCTCGGCCAGCATTCCAGAACTGCAAAAACGCGCCACTTTCGTGCGAATCACCGGCTCTGGCCTGCGTGAGAGCCATGCGCACGACATTACTATCACGCGTGAAGCACCAAATTACCGTCTGGAAAATAACTAGCCAACTTTCGTTTGCTGCTGGTTCACTCCGTGTTATAAATCGCAGTAACACGTTAAGGACGTATGCATGAAACCATCGGCACGTATCGCCGCCTCCATCGAGGTGCTGCAAGACATCAATAGCGCGTGGGAAATACATCGCCACACGCCGGCCGATATCCTGTTGGGCAAATATTTCAAGCAACGGCGCTTCATGGGCTCCAAAGACCGCTTTTTTGTGGGCGAGCTGGTCTATTTTGTATTGCGCCATGGCGGCGCTCTGCAATGGTGGCTGGAACGCAGCAAAGCAGAGGTGAAGCCCCGCCATTTAGTGCTGCTGGCACTGGTGCTCGGCTATAAACACAGCCTTGAAGAAGTGAACCATCTTTTCACCGGCGAGAAATACGCGCCGGAAAGCCTGAGCGAAAGCGAAACAACGCTGGTCAGCGACCATATCGGGCTGAACATCGAAAAAGACTTCATGCCGGAATGGGCGCGTTATAACATCGCAGAATGGATGGAAGCGCCGCTGCGCGCCTCGCTGGGCGATGATTTCAGTGCAGAAATGCGCGAAGCCATGAAGGAAGCCCCTGTCGATTTGCGCGTAAATACGCTGAAAACCAGCCGCGCCGATGTTATTTTCGCACTCGATAAAGAAGACATACTATGCTCGCCTACCCGCTTTGCTCCCAACGGGCTTCGTCTTAAAAAGCGCGCCCCCATCATGGCCACCAAAGCCTTTAAGGATGGCTGGTTCGAGGTGCAGGATGAAGGCTCGCAAATCTGCGCTGCACTGGTGGCGGCACAGCCCGGCGAGAAAGTGATCGATTTTTGTGCAGGCGCAGGCGGCAAGTCGCTGGCTATTGCGGCGGCCATGGAAAATAAAGGCCGTATTCTGGCATGGGACACATCAGACAAACGCCTCAATAAATTGCCCAAGCGGCTCGCACGTGCCGGTGTCAGCACCGTACAATTGCGCGTGATTGGCTCCGAACAGGATGCGGCCATAAAACGCCACGCCGCCTCGGCCGATTGGGTGCTGGTAGACGCACCATGCAGTGGCAGCGGCACCTGGCGGCGTAATCCAGACCTTAAATGGCGCTTCACACAAGAGGATCTGGCCGAGGTGATAAAGACACAGGCGGCTATTCTCAGCAGTGCCCGGCAGCTAGTGAAGCCTGGCGGCGCACTGGTTTATGTCACCTGCTCCTTATTACGCGAGGAAAATGAGGCGCAACTACTTCGCTTTCTTGGAGAAAATTCGGATTTCAGGGTTGAGTCCCCAGACAAAATGTGGGATAACCACCTTTCGCATGAACCATATGTAGGTTCTGTGCTGCGCTTAACCCCGCATAAAGACGGGACAGACGGTTTCTTTGCTGCTATTCTAAGGCGAGAACAGTAAGACGCAGACGGCAAGCGCAAGCTTAGCAAACATGGATTGGTAAATGGCAAGAAAAACAAGAACCTGGCTAGGACGTTTTACGGTATGGATACTCTCCAGACTGTTCTGTCGTCGTAATATTATTATTATCTCCGAGCACAAAACCGGCCACTACCCTATTGGTGTTGGCAAGCAGGTCATTGTTGTTGCATTGGTATTGGGTTTCGTCACCTGGGCTTCCTATTCCACGGGCAGCTACATGGCCGCCAAAGACACGATCGCTGCTAAAGACCGTGCGATTGCCAACAGCTCGCTACGTAATCAGCAGATTGAGAGCGAATTCACATTGTTGAAGCGCGATCTGGTGAAAATGATGAATGATAACAGCGATAATCTCAGTGATTATGCGAAATTCGTCATCGAACAATACGGCGCAGAAAAAGGCGACTCCCTCATCGAGCTGGCTGAATCCGACGCATTGAATTCTGGCGCTATTCTGGAGCGTGTGGCGTTTCTGGAAGAGCAAATGGAAAATATGGCGCAAAATTATGAAACGCTCATCAGCGAAATCGAAGCCACCACAAACGGCAAAGTAGCGGAACTGGAACGCGTGATTCGCACCACACGGCTGAATTTGCCAACCATGGAGAGAAAGGCCGAACAGGCCTTGGCGGCGAACCGCGAAGAAGAGGACGAGGACAATCCAAGCGGCGGCCCGTATGATCCAGTTGAAAAGGGATTGCTGGCCACCTCGCATGAGAATTTATATAAAGAACTCAAGCGCATGATGGTGTTGCACGAAGTGGTAGATCGTCTGCCGCTTGCAGAACCCATGCCCAATGCACGCCAGACCAGCCGTTATGGTATGCGTCTGGATCCTTTTACCAAACGCCTTGCGCGCCATGGCGGCATCGACTTTGCGGGCCACCACAAGGAGGCCGTACAGGCTGCAAATAACGGCACGGTTATTTACGCAGGACGGCGTGGCGCCTATGGTAATCTGGTAGAGATTGATCACGGTTACGGCATCACTACACGTTATGGTCACATGCATAGCGTCAAAGTGAAAAAAGGCCAGATCGTAAAAAAGGGCGATATTATTGGCACGCAGGGCACTACGGGCCGTTCGACCGGTTCGCATTTGCATTACGAAGTGCGATATAATAATAAAACCCTTAATCCTTCAAACTTTTTAAAGGCAGGCGAATATGTTCAGCAGCAATAACAAGCCCCAAACCAGCGCGCAGGCACGCAGCGTTGCCGCAAAAAAAATATCCCCTTCCGTTATCTCTTCGGACATGAATGTGCTGGGTAACATTATCAGCGAAGGCTTCGTGGATATTGATGGCCGCATTGAAGGCAACATCAAATGCCACAGCACCACCATCCGCGAAAATGGCCGCGTGAATGGCGATGTAATCGCTGACATGGTGACGATTCACGGCACGGTGATCGGCTTGGTGAAAGCCAAATCCGTTATTTTGCATTCCAGCGCCCATGTGGAAGGCGTTATTATGCACGAATCGCTATCGATAGAAGACGGTGCATTTGTTGACGGCAAATTCAAGCGTACCGACAAGGTTTTTATTGATGACGACGCGGTCATTGAACCTGACGAGTCAATGAGCGAAGAAGACGAAATGCAGAAGCTGGAAAATATCCGCCTGATTTCGCAATAAAATCTGCTACTTCTTGTTACGCGTTGTCCTTACAGCAACATCAGGCTGGCCAACCCTAAGAAGGTAAAGAACCCGACGATATCGGTTACTGTCGTCAGGAAAATACCCGATGCAATCGCCGGGTCTATGCGCAAACGATCCAGCATCACCGGAATGAGCGCACCCGCAAAACCAGCCACCATAAGCGTAATAATGGTCGCCACTGCCAACACCACTGCCAGCTTCATATCCTGATAGATGATAAACGCACCAATGGCCATAATCACCGACAGACCCAGCCCGTTCAGCGTGCCTATCAGCAGTTCTTTGCGTATCGCGCGCAGTGCGTTAGAAGTGTGCAATTGACGCGTGGCAATAGCGCGCACCGCCACCGTTACCGACTGCGTGCCCGCATTACCGCCCATTGAGGCAACAATCGGCATCAGCACCGCCAGTGCTACCAATTGAGCAATGGTTTCTTCGAATACGCCAATCACCACCGAGGCGAGCACCGCGGTGAGCAAATTGATGAATAGCCACGGAAAACGGCGCTTTACTGTCGTGCTGAGATTCGCCTGAATATCCTGTGTTTTCAGACCACCGGCGCGCAGAAAATCTTCTTCTTCCTCTTCCTGGATCACGTCTACCACGTCATCCACGGTGATTGTACCAATCAATCGCCCCTGCTCGTTGATCACAGGCGTTTCCACCAGCCCGTATTTGCGGAATGTATAAGCGACTTCTTCCTGATCGGTATCGCTATGCACCGCATAGACCTGCTCCGACATAATATCGGCCATGCGCGTATCGCGCTTGGACTGCATGATATGCCCGATCGTCACACGCCCAACAGGCTTGAATTTCGGGTCAGTCACATACACGACATAGAAATTGCTGGGCAGACTGTCGTTGTTACGCAGGTAATCAATCGTGTCGCCCACCGTCCAGAACTCAGGCACCGACACAAGACGCTTGGTCATCAGACGGCCGGCACTATCCTCGGGGAAGGCCAGGCTTTCTTCCAGCTCGCCACGTGCAGCGGCCGGAATCGCCCCCAGCATTTCCTGCTGGTTCGCCTCGGTCATTTCGCCGATTACATGCACCGCATCGTCGGTTTCCAGATAGGCCAATGCCTCAGCCGAACGATCCAGCCCTAAGGCTTCAAACACATCGTCAGCGGCCTCAGGCTCCAACTCTGGCAGAATTTCATGGTCAAAGTCATGCGCGAGAATGCTGGTGACAGACTGACGGTCTTCACTGGGCAGGATATTCAGCAGCTCCGCCTGATCCGCCGCATGGAAGGGCTCGAGCAACTCACGCACCTGCACCTGATCATCTTCCTGCAGCGCCTGACGCACTTGCACCACCAGCTCATCCATCGGATTCTCGTCATACGCATCCGCATGATCGTCGGGGGCTAGAACTTCTTCTTCGGGCGCATTTTCCATGCGTGCTTACCTTTGCTTCAATCTATATCGGCCAGCAAGATATAGCAGGCAAGCAGTGGGCTAGACAAGCTGCCTTTACAGCATATTTATGAAATACTGTCTTTTCCTGCTTTTCTCTCTATATTCATTCCGCAACAGTAACGATGCAATTATTTTGAGGACATTATGGCGACCTATTACGGCACACGCGATGCGGATATTTTAGTTGGTACAGCCAGCAGCGAGGAGCTGCTCTCTGGCGAGGGAAACGACACCGTTTATGGTGGTCGCAGCGCGATCGACCCCGATGATGAACATGACGTGATCTATGCGGGCTACGATGACGATCTGGTCTATGGCAATGGCGGTGACGACTTGCTTCATGGCGGCAGCCGTGACCGGCCGAATGGCCCCGATGGTAACGACACGATTTATGGCGGCAGCGGCGCTGATACGATTCACGGTATGGATGGTGTAGACCGTATTTACGGCGGCGGCGACGTCTTCTCACCTAATGATGATGCCGATTTGATCTTTGGCGGCGGTGATGAAGACTGGATTACGGGTAATGGGGGCGACGACACGATTTATGGCGCTGCCGACACCACCGGCCTGCGCGACGATAACGACACAATCAACGGCGGTCAGGGCAATGACTATATTGATGGTGGCGATGGCACCGACTTCATTTCCGGCCAGCTAGGCAACGACACGCTTATAGGCGGACGCGATGCCGACATCTTCATGTTCAGCGATCAGACAGGCAACGACACCGTGTTCGACTTTCAGGGCGCGGGCGACATTGATGGCGATCTGCTGCATATTTCCGAAAATATCAACGGCAGCGGCATCCTCACGCCCGAAGATGTCTTGGCACGCGCTACCATCAGCGCAGACTTCGCCATTATCGACTTAGGCGCGGGCAATCAATTGACCGTACAAACCGATGGTTTCCTGTCCCAATTCGACATTCTTATTTCCTAAAACGCGAGATATATCTGCCTTGTTTTTGCACAATAATATGTGCATAAACCCTATGTTAATATATATGCGCTAATATATAGCAGTAGAGCTAGGACTACTTTTATGAGCAAGCATTCCGACTTCGTGTCACAATTCCCTGCTGAGGCACATCTGGTGGCACAGGAGCTTACACAATACGACCATAGCAAGGGCGACCGACTCTATCATAATGCACATCTGGATCTGCCCCCTATGCCCGATGGCAGTGCCGCGCATTTGCCACATGACGGCGAAGGCCATTTAGAGCTGCCTGCCAACGCGGCGGTGGCGATTGTGAATTTCCACTGTAAATATTGCCATACCTTCATGGTCAAGGCAGACTATCCGACCCATCTGCCAGAGCCCGATGGCCGCCCCATCGTCTATATTGATATGCATGACGAGCAGGCGCGCGAATTTATTAAAGAGCAAGGCTATAAGGGCGCCGGCAAAGATATGTGGAGTGTCATACTCAACCCCCACCCCACCCTGCATGGCAAAAAGATAAATCTGGCCGAAGGCGGCCATATTCCCTCTAAAAGCTTCCCTATTTTCCTGCATACGGATGAAACGGGGCGGCTCGCAGGCGGGTTGAGCGCTGGCATCAAAGGCACGCTGAACCGCTTCGCCCATATTCGCGGTGAAGAAATCACATCGGTGGCCGCACCAACACAAACACCGGCACCTGCATACGCCAATACCGATATGACAACGGAAGAAGCACGAGCCTGCATTACACTGCTCGGCGACGAAGTGCAGTTTGAAGGCAGCCGCCTGCTCGCCACGCAAGACCCGTCGGAAGCAAAGAACCAGGTTATCTATGGTGCGTTAAAGGCGCTGGGCATACATGGGCTACGCCGTAATGTAGAGCATGGGCGCTATGCCACCATCATTCCTGAGCGTGAAATAGGGCATGTCGCCGAAATGCTGGGTCAGGAAACACCGGCACGTGCACCGCAATTGCTGGGCGCCTAAACAATGCACCGCGCATCGGTCATCGGTGTGGCTTTCTGCATTGGCTATAGCCTCAGCGCGTGCCACACACTCAATTTCGATCATTCTATGCAAAAATGGTGCGAGAGCGAAGCCCACTGCGATTGCCGTGCAGAACGCTGCAATCACCAGCGCTAATCATTAGGCTAAGCCAGCTCCACACTTTTTGCCTTGCTCTTGATCGCTTTGTTTATTTCGAGCAATTCCTGCGCCTGTCGCACGTGCAATGCTTCTACCATTTCACCGTCCACGCGTATGGCACCTTGTGTGCCATCATGTGCCTCTACAATACGCTCGGCACGTTTCACTGCTTTCTCGCTTGGGGTAAAGGCGCGGTTCACATATTTCACCTGCTGAGGATGGATAGCCATTTTACCGTCAAAGCCCAGATCAAACGCATGTTGCGACTGTTGCTGCAATTCCTGAGAAGCAGCAGGGTCCTGATTGTCGATTAATCGCTGGCTTGGCCCATCAAACACCATCAAACCGTGTGCACGGGCTGCCAGAATGACCTTGCTGCGAGCATGGTTCATTTCGTGGCTGGAGGACAACCCCATCTCTTCCGAAAAATCATTATTCCCAAAACACAGCGCTTTGATACCCGCATGTGTATTGCGCTCCAGAATAGTGCGCATATCAAGCACCCCTTTAGCCGACTCAAACAGCAGCCATAAATCTTTCTTTGGCGCGGCGAGGTGCAAATCACTTATCTGTTCACTCTTCTCTACCTTCGGCAGCAATATCGCATTCACCTTTGGATGGTTCTTGATGGCATCCACGTCTTTCTGGTAATGCGGTGTAGTCGCACCGTTAATGCGCACAATCACCTCTTTATTACCAAAATCGGTGTTATCCAGAATCGCCAGCAAGGTGGCACGCGCATTATCTTTGCTATCTTCTGCTACGGCATCTTCCAAATCGAGAATGATGCAATCCGCATCGGATCCTACCGCGTTGCGCACCATATGCGGCTTATCTGCCGGCATAAAAAGCTGACTGCGACGTGGGTGCTTGTCAGGCCACAGTCTCATACCGCCCCCTCATCACTGGCAAGTGCGGCGCCCAAAGCCTCTGCCACATGCTGCAATTCTGCGTGCGCATAGGCCACATGTTCGCATGCCGCACTGCCTATATCAGCCTGAAATGCCTGCGTGTCAAAAAACACGGTATGTACCGCATTTTGCGGTAACTGGCGCGCCAGAATCGGCAGGTCATAAACCGTTTTTGCCGAATCTGCATGCAGCCATATAGGACGCTCACCCAGTACTGTAGCAAGCTGGCTCAGCTGTGCGGCGGTGCTGGC
>MDTE01082727.1_pt1 | contig 13409 bp, 8 predicted proteins | sample 811231 | NCBI WGS metagenome assembly MDTE01 (sample SAMN05326651, study PRJNA326480) | marine metagenome | isolation source: seawater | place: Indian Ocean: Red Sea | collected 2010
ACGAAAAAGAAGTTGAAAGATATGGAAACAGATCTATCGGCTCTTTCCTTCGTATGGTATCTGCTGAGATGCCTTCTACTTCAGATCAAATTATCTGGACTGAGCAAGGAAGATTGCATACTAGATATGCAAACGTAATCCCAAGAGGAAATGCAGGCGCAATGCCTGTTGCAGGTGGTGGTCAAGCTGCTATTGGTGCAGCTGCTGCTTCAGGGGGAGTACTTAACTTTGAGGTGCCTACTGCGCAACCTTCAAGTTTAGGTGTTAGCCCAGCTACTCAAACACAACAAGTAAACTTTAAAATTGGCCAAACAATTATGGTTCAAATTCAATCTACTGCTACTTCAGCAGTCGGTGGAACTGGTGCGGTTATTAAAGGAGTTTGTACTAACGTTGGTGTTGGTGGTGGTGGTACTACAGGTGGACAAATGTTCCAAATTCAAGCTTATGAAGCTCACGGAGCAATTGCCGCTGCAGACAGACTAACTGCTATAGCTTATGGATCTGAATTTGCTAAAGGTACTGGAAACTTTACTGACAGCTTAGATCCAGGATATGCTACATTTACTAATGCACCTATCATTTTAAAAGAAAACTATTCTATCAATGGTTCTGACACTGCTCAGATCGGTTGGATTGAAGTTACTTCTGAAAATGGTGCTAGTGGATATTTATGGTACATTAAATCAGAGCATGAAGTAAGACTTCGTTGGGAAGACTACTTAGAGATGTCTATGGTTGAAGGTGTCAAATACACTGCAGGTGGTGCTGCAATTGCTTTAGGTACTTTTGGAGGTAGCTTAGCTGCTCAAAATGCTAGAGGTACTGAAGGTTTCTTTGCTGCACTAGAATCAAGAGGAAATGTTTATCAAGGATTTGGGGGACAAGCTGCGGCTGGTGCTGGACTTGGTGGACTTACAGATTTTGACGCTGTACTTAAACAACTAGATAAACAAGGTTCAATTGAAGAAAACATGCTTTTCTTAAATAGAGAACTTTCTTTAGAAGTTGATGACATTCTTGCAATGCAAAATGGTAACTATCCAGGTGCTGGTGGTGTTACTAAAGGTACTTCTTATGGAGTATTTAATAATAGTTCAGATATGGCTCTTAATTTAGGCTTTACTGGATATAGAAGAGGATCTTATGACTTCTACAAAACTGACTGGAAATATCTTAACGACTGGTCAACTCGTGGAGGTTTTGGTGACATTGAAGGAGTATTAGTTCCTGCTGGAACTTCTACTGTTTATGATCAAAATCTTGGTCAAAACATCAAAAGACCTTTCCTTCATATCAGATATAGAGCTTCAGAAACTGAGAATAGAAAAAACAAATCTTGGATAACAGGATCTGTTGGAACTGATTCTCCAACTTCTGATATCGATATCATGAAAGTAAATTACTTAAGTGAAAGATGTCTTATCACTCAAGCTGCTAATAATTTCGTATTATTTAAAGCTTAATTTTTTAACTATAGGATACGGGCCCTTCGGGGCCTAGTATTCTTATTTTATATTATTTTATTATGACAACACAAACAAAACCTAAAAGTTCTGTAGCCGAAGTTGAAAAAAATTGGGTATATAAAGACAGAACTTATGTATTAACAGGTGATAATGCACCTGTTTCTTATACAATACAAACTAAACATAATCCAAGAAAACCTTTAATGTGGTTTGATGAAGGATTAAAAAGAAATAGAGAAATAAGATTAGCAAGTAACCAACAATCAATTTTTGCTGATGAGCAAGAAGGATTTGTTACTTTAACACATGTAATGTTTCAAGATGGGACTTTAAATGTGCCAAGAACAGAGGTTGCAATGCAAAAGCTTTTATCTATCTATCATCCTCAAAAAGATAAAAAGTGGTTTGAAGTAGATATGGCTAAAAAAGCAGCTGATGAAATTGATATTTTAGAATTTGAACTTAAAGCATTAAATTTAGTAACGGAATTAGATGTAGAACATTTAGAAGCTATTATGCGTACCGAATTAGGTGGTAGTGTAAGTTCTATGACATCTAAAGAACTAAAAAGAGATGCTTATGCTTTTGCAAGAAAAAATCCTCAATTATTTATTGAACTTTCTCAAGACGAAGATATTAAATTACGTAATTTAGCTAACAGAGCAGTTGAGCAAGGTATTATTGCTTTAACTGAAGATAATACTGTATTTAAATTTGCTAATGGCAAAAAAATAATGACAGTTCCTTTTGATCAACACCCTTATGGTGCGTTAGCTCAATATTTTAAAACAGATGATGGCGTTGATTTAATGAAATCTCTAACTAAAAAGCTTAATTAAGCTTACTGGATATGAGACGAGAAATCAGTCTCATATTCGCTAAATAAAACTAAACAAAAGTAAATGATTAATATTGATAATGTATACCAAACTGTTCTTGTTTTAGCCAACAAAGATAATAGGGGATATATTACCCCTGATGAATTTAACCGAATGGCTGATCAAGCTCAAAATGAAATATTTGAAGGTTATTTTGGAAGAGAAACAGGCTATGAATTAAATGTTGAAGTAGAGAGTGATTTTTCAGATCCTGTTAAAAATATAGCTGAACGTATAAATTTATTTTACAAAAATGCTACGCCTACTATTTCCAATGGTATCTTCCCTTATCCTTCAGATCTACGACAGTTAGGAATAGTTACAGTAGATGATATAGTAGCTGATAAAGCAACTCATGAGGATATTAAATATATTAATTTATCTCCTTTAACTTACCCGGTTAAAACACAACCGGTTTATACTATTAATCAAACAGGTATAATTGTATACCCCACAACAGTAACAACTGGGGTAAAATTTGAATATTTAAGTAACCCAGTTCGCCCTAAATGGGGGTATGCGCTACAAGGAACTGTACCTTATTATGATTCAACTCAATTTGATCCTGCAACTGACAGTTATGATACTCCATCTAAATCATATAATTTTGGATTAAGTCCTGCAGAATTTCCTAAATTAGTTGCTACTATTTTAGGATATGCTGGAATAACTATTAAACAAGCCGATGTAACAGGATTTGCACAAGGCAAAGAACAACAACTTCAAGCAACTGAACAATAATGGCAATATCAAGAAAACCTTTAGATGTAGATAATTATTCTGCATTAGATGGCGGTACTGGAACAGACATACCGGGAGCTTACCGTAGAACTAATTTAAATGATGTTATTAATAATTTTATAATAGCATATATAGGGGATGACAAAGTATTGACTAAAGTCCCTAGATATGAAGTTGCATTTTGGGCACAAAAAGCAGTTCAAGAATTTAGTTATGATATTTTTCATTCTGAAAAAGCAATGGAAATTCAGTTAAGTAATTTAAGGCAAATGTCTTTGCCCTCTGATTATGTTAATTACGTAAGGATCTCATATACAGATGCTTACGGTATAGAAAGAACTGTTTTACCAAGCAATACTACTCATGCTAATCAAGGTGTTGCTCAAGACGAAGACTATAAATATTTATATGATCAAGATGGAAATATTGTGTATGCTGAAGAATCTGAAACTATAGAACGATTCCAAACAGCTAGAGACAAAATTACCACTGAAGAAACATTGAATTATTATAATGGTTATTATACGTTTGATAATTTTGGATATTATGGAAGAAGATATGGATTAACACCAGAATTTCAAAATAAAAATGGAAGCTTTGTATTAGATTTAACTGCTGGCCAAATTTATTTTGATGCAACAATTCCTGAAAATACATATGTTACTTTAAGATATATTTCTGATGGTTTAGGAGATAATGGGAATTTTGATAATGTATATGTTCCTAAAATGGCAGAAGATGCAGTAATGACTTTTATACTTTATAATTTATGTAAAGTAAGAAAAGCAGCTGGTGCAGCCGCAGGAATGTATAAAGTAGAAGCTTATGCTAAAATGCGTAATGCTAAAATTAGATTATCTAATATGAAAATCCCAGAAATGACTAATATATTTAGGAATAAAGCTAAGTGGATTAAACATTAATAAAATTTTATGCCAGAAATAAAAAGAGTCTTTAATGTCGGTAAAATGAACCGAGATTTAGATGATCGAATAATACCTGCTGGAGAATACAGAGAAGCCTTCAATGTTAATATTAGCCAATCTGAAGGCTCAGATGTGGGTGCAATTGAAAATTTATTAGGGAATGAATTAGTAGCCCCGGTAGGTTCTTTTGCATGGCAATTTGATGGTATTAGTGGGACACAATGTATTGGTTCTTACAAAGATAATGGAAATGAGCGTATTTACTTTTTTGTTACTAGTAATACCTCATATGATGAAACCAATCCTACTACAGCTCGTCATGGGATTTATGAATATAACCAAAAAGCTAAACAATTAACAACGTTAGTTTATACTAATCAATTAAATTTCCATGAAAAATTTCCTATTACGGGAATAAACTTTGTAGATGATTTATTATTTTGGACTGATAATAGAAATGCTCCAAGAAAAATTAATGTAGAAAGAGCAAGAGAAACTAACGGTGCATATTATACAAGTGCTAGCCAAATTGATGATTTAATATCAGTATGTAAATTTGCTCCTTATGAGTCAGCAAGTATTTTAAGTATAGGAACTACCGGGCAAGATGGTCAGGCTATTACTTCTAATTTTATGCAGAATAAGCTTTTAAGGTTTTCTTATAGATGGCAATTTGAGGATGGGGAGTATAGTACTTTAGCACCTTTTACACCTATTTGTTTTTCAAGATTAAACGAACCAGATACTATTAGTACAGATGTAAGTAATTTTGGGGAAATTGAAACATTTGTTAATGCAATTAAAGCAGTACAACTACAAGTACCTACTCCTCAAGGTTTTGGTATTACTAAAGTAGAATTAGTGTATAAAGAATCTAATTTTTCTACTTTATATGTTGTAGCTGATTCAGAAGTAACTACAGAGGCATTTATTAACTTTTTTTATGAATCGCAAGATCCGTTTAGAACTATACCCCCTTCACAATTAACAAGGGTTTATGATGCAGTGCCAAGAAAAGCATTAGCACAAGAATTATCAGGAGGAAGATTAATTTATGGAAATTTTTTACAAAATTATGATATACCTGATTTAAGCTTTACAGTAACACGAACAGGTGATTCTGACGCAAGACACCCTCAACTAGAATATTCTTCTGTAAAATCTCGTAGAACATATCAAGTTGGTGTAGTGCTAGCAGATAAATTTGGAAGGCAATCTCCTGTAATATTATCTAGTAATGGAAAAGATACTGTATATGTAGATCCTAATACTGGTGATGCGGACTCTACTACTGCTTTTAATGCATTAAGATTAACATTTAATGATACTTCTCAAATTCCTTCATGGGCTTATTCATATAGAATAGTAGTAAAACAAAGAGAGCAAGAATACTATAATTGGATATCAGCTGTAACTGCTCAAGATGTTGTAGCGAGATTAGGGGATAGTATTAATAAAGTACCTAGAGATCAAACAGCTGTAATTCCACCTAGTACACAGGCTAGTGAATCGCCTACGAATGTTTCTGTATATCCTAAATTTTTAAATGGTGCAAACGTTTATAGCTCTCCTGCTGGTAATTTAACCAAAGTGCAATCTATTAATAATCCATCGGGAACTGCCAATGTAACAACAGTAGATAATAGTGATGCCGCTGTAACTAGTGGTATTTGTGTTTATGAAACTTATCCTGTTACATCTAATTTAGATATTTTTTATGAAACATCTACAGGGGGACTAACAAGCGCTTTAACTGGAGCGGCTATAGATATTGATTTTCATAATTGTATATTATTATCTTTTGACTTAGTGTCCAATGCTCACCTTGAAGTAAATAGAATTAGGGCTGGTTATAATGAACCTTTTTTTGATGTTGGTGTAAGGGCTTATTTAGTAAGGGAAAACTTTGCAGAAGAAAGAAGATTTAATACATTAATACATTCTAGTGGATTATTTAATTCCAGAACTAATATAAATTATATTAATCAATTTAATGAATCTGAAGGAGGCCTAACAGTATCTTTAGATCCTCAAAATGGGGGTATTCAAAAGTTGTTTGCAGATGATACTCAAGTGGAAATTTTCCAAGAAGATAAAGTATCTCGATCTCCAATTGACAAAGACTTTATTTATTCTGCAGAAGGCGGTGCGGTTCCAGTTACAAGTAATAGTCAATTTTTAGGAACTATTGCCCCTTATAATGGACAGTTTGGTATTGCATCTGATCCTTTATCATTTGCATCTTATGGGTTTGTAAGATATTTTGTAGATAGAAATAGAGGTGTTGTATTAGCATTAGCTGGTGGACAAATACAAGAAATTTCAGGAATTGGTATGTCAGATTTTTTTAGAGACGCGTTAAAAACTGCGACTAAAATAATAGGGTCATTTGATGAGTATAGTAGACTTTATGTTCTTTCTATTATAGGACAAGGGTATGATGGAAATCCAGATACTAATATTGATACAGCGTCATCAGGGTATTTAACATTAACTTTTGATAATAGAGCACAAGGCTGGTCAAGTTTTTGTTCTTTTTTACCAGAAAGTGCAGTTTCATTAAATAATATATTTTATAGTTTTAAAGAAGGTAAATTATGGCAGCATCATAGTGAAAATGTAGATCATAATAAATTTTATGGAGGAGCAGTCGCTGATTCGCATGTAACACCTGTATTTAATGAGGGACCTTCAGTAGTAAAACAATTTAATACTTTAAATTATGAAGGTACAGAGGGTTGGGATTTATCTTTTGTACAAACTGATTTAGGTAGTATGGGTACTACACCTACCACAGCTACTGTTTATAATACTACATTACAATTACAAGGAACAGCACCTAACTCTACTTTTGCAGGATCAAACACTTTTATAGGCAAAACAGGGGAAACTGCTGCGTGGGTAATTTTTGTTGAGCCTATAAGTTCTTCTTATAAATTTGTAGATCCTCCCGGAACACAAATTGTATTAACACCTAGCGGCGGTAGCGGTTTAAATATTACCAATCCAACACAAGTTACTAATGGAAATCAATTAGTATTTTATGTAACTCATACAATAGGAACAAGTAATACTACCCAAATAATAAATGTGACGGGAAGTGGGGCTTCTTTAGCATTTACAGTAGCATTATTAACAGTAAATATTTTTGATGTAATTTCTAATTCATCATTAACACCTGCTGTTAATACTTTTACTTCTCCCGGTGCTAATACTATTACATTTGCTACAGCTGCAAATAATGGATATTATATAGAAGCAGCAGATATTACTATAAACACAAGTGGGATGCCATCAAGCACAAGCCCTATAGGCACGCCATCTTCTAGTAGAACAAATGAAAATTTAACTTATAGTATTACTTGTAATGTTCCCGCTACGGCTACTACTGGAACTATTACAGCCACTGGAGCAGCTACTGTTAAACCAACTTTAACATGGGCGGCCCTTTCAGGTACTACTGGGGGTGTTTTAAATCCTCCTGCTGGCACAACAATAGGTACAGCTTATGATACTTATCCTTATGATTCGGCTGCAAATAGGACCGCAACAATTGTTTGGACTGTTACTGATAATAGTAAAACATTATTAACAACAAATGATCCGTCTGGAAATGGTACTTATGCTGTAACTTCTAGTGTTGCTAGTACTTCAATTAGTAGTGAAACATCTAATCAAGGTGGGGTTTTAACAAGCACAATTGTATTACCAGCTATTAGTGCTAATACAACTGCAACAATTACTTTAAATCCAACTACTAACAATGAGGCTACTGCTGCTTTGGGAACTTATACCACTTTAACTTTTATAAGTACATCTGCTCCTGATCAAATTGTTGGAGATGATGCAGCAGAAAAATCTAATGTAAATATTGCTGTTCAAAGTTCAGATAGTTGGGTATTATTAAATGGAGCTCCAGGAGCTATTAATGTTGATGCTTTAGGGCAGTTTACAGTAGGTGTGTCAGATAATAATACAGGAGCCGCTAGAACGGCAACTTTAACTATAGCATGTGCTAATAGTAGGATTAGTCCTGTGTTAGCTAATAAAACAATAACTATACAACAAGCATAATATGGCAACAGTCGTTGATTTTCCTTTTCAAAAAAAGGAAGGTAAATTTTTTGCACCACTCGCTTCTTCGGAACCAGATTATATTGTAGTAAATGGTGCTATTCAGGCAAATGGAAATAAAATTGTTGCTGGAATAAAAGGTGCTTATGCTAGAATACGATTAACTTTGCCAGCTGCTAATGCAACTACAAAAAAAGAATTATTTGCTTTATCTACTTTAGCAGTTAATTCTTCTTCATAATTATATTAATTAATTAAATTTTATTTTATGTTAAGAGTAAGAAAATTACTAGAATCAGATTGGGAATTCTTGCCAAAATGGTGGGATGAATACGATCAAGAACCTTGGATTCATACAGAAAATTTTAGAGATATAATGCCAGGGGCTTTTTTAATTGGCGAATACGATACCAAAAGAGCAGGGCTTGGTGGATTTATGGTCTGTAAGGATGATCACCCCATTGCTGCAATGTGGTTAGGATTAACTAATTCACATTGTGCATTACCAACTGCCGCAATATCTGATCCAGAATATAGGGATAAAGATAGAAAAAAAGCAATACAACTTTTAGTAAATTTTGTTACAGACTTTGCTAAAGATTTAGGTTTTAAATACTCTTTTGGGTGGGCCCAAAAAGGGTATATGCTCGAATATTATTTAAAAGCGGGCTATAATAAATTTGATAATCCATCTTATGAACTCATAAAAAAATTATAAATGGGACAAAAGAAAAAAAGAAATAGAGCTGCTGGAAGAATAGCTTTAGAAAATCAAGAGAGCTTGGCACAAGCACAGCAAGAAGCACAAGCACTGTATGACCAAGACATTGCTGCACTTCGTGATGCATCTAATGTAACAGATTTTTATGCAGGATTAGATTTTTCTGCTATTGATCCTACACAAATGCAATTAGCACAAACACAACAAGCACAACTGGGGACATTAGGCCCTGCTGCTCAAATGAGTGCTCAAGGATATAATGCACAAGGCACTAATGTAGCCGGCTTAGCTAGAGGTGCAGATACCGGGCTTAGTAATGTTTTTAATAATTTGCAAGTATCAACTGCGGGTGCAGAAATGGCCGCTAGGGAAGCTGATGATTCATTAGCAGCAAGTCAAGATATGATGATGATGATGGGCGGCGGCGGCGGCGCTACAGCACTAGCATCACAAGCTGCAAAATCTAAAGCGGGTATTGCTGCTGATATTGATAGGCAAGTTAAACAAAACGAAATGATGAGGGCCCAAGGAGAACAATCTTTACAAAGAGATTTATTAGCACAAGGAAATTTAGCATCTCAATTTGATTTAGGACAGCAACAATTCAACGCTCAAGCTCAAAATCAGGCGGCTCAATTTACTGCTCAAGCTAAAAACCAAGCTGCCCAATTTAATGCTCAATCTAAAAACCAATTTGCATTATCTAAATTTGGTGCAGAAAATCAAATGAATCAGTTTAATGCTAATGCTGCAAATAATGCTTTTGCTCAACAAGCTAATGCTGTAAATAATGCTATTGCTCAAAACGCTCAAATGGAAAACCAATTTAATTTAGCTCAAGCAGAAGGACAAACACAAGCAGAATCTAATCGATATGATGCATTAATGGGTATTGCTGAAATTTCTACAGGGCAATTAAATGATGCGGATAGAGCTGCTGGGGAAAATCAAGCTGTCATAGATCAAGCTAGAATGTCTGGTATGAATAAAGATGGTAGCTATACTAGAAAATGGTGGGAAAAAGGTGGTCTTGCTCTTGGAATGGGAGCGTTAGGTATTGGTGCTGCGTTAGCTACCGGAGGGGCAGCGGCTCCTATGATGGGGGCGACGTTTAGTGATAGAAGATTAAAAAAGGATATTAAACTAATTGGGTTATCACCATCTGGACTGAAAATTTATAACTTTAAATATAAAGACCCTTCTTTTGGGAAAGGCACATTCCAAGGTGTTATATCTGATGAAATTCCTGCTAATGCTATAACAAAAAACAAAGATGGATATGATCTAGTAGATTATAATAAACTTGATGTGGAATTTAAATTAATTAATATATAATATGAAAGATTATAATCCTAAACAAGTAAATACTCAACTAAACGCTGAACAACAGGCTATTAAAGATTTTCGTATTGCTGAATATCAAAGAAAATATGGTATAAAATCCGAAGATAAAGTAAACCAAGATACTCCCAACCCTCAAGGAGTGTTTCAAGTACAACTACAAGCTCTTGCTAGGCGGTTAGTGGAAAATGCAAGTAACCTTACTAATAAAAAGAAAAAAGGTGAAATAGATAATCATAAATTTGCTGCTAACATGGCTGTAATCGAAAGAGGCGTTAATGAGCTTGGTGCTTTTTCTCAAGCCGCACAGAAAGCTATGGATAACTATAATGAAAATTTAAAAAATGGCACTTTATCTTATGGAATGGATCAATTTGATGAGGGTGTTTTACAAGGTCTTAATAAAGGAACAGTAGAATTACAAGTAGATGATGAAGGACGAGTATTATTAGGGGGAAAAGCTCACAATCCTTTAAGAGGGGATTTTGATGTAAATATATATGATGTAAATAATATTCCTGCTCCAGTACCAAAAATTAAACCAATTAACTTACTTTTAGATCCGGTAGCACAGCAATTAGGGGTTGATGAAAATGGGAATCCATTATTAAGAGTAGATAAATATGGAAATAAAATGTATGATAGCGGTCCTTATGAATCACATGCTAAAGAAGTTTTAGATTTTTCACAAAATGCTTTAGAAACTTTAGGCACTAATGGTGTAAGGTCTTATTTAGCTGATCATATGCAACTTCCTCAATCTCAAGTAAAAGAGATGATAGAAGATACAGCTTATACAGACCCCGATGGTACCGAATGGGATAATAGGGGAACTGCTGAAGCGTTTGCAAGTATAGCGGAATATATTGGTAATAAATACAATAGGCAACAAAGACCTCACCCTGATACAATATCTAAAATGGCTAAGCTAAAAGCAAGCAAAATAGCACAAGAAAAAGGTATTAATCCGGAAGAAGTTTCCTTTAATGAAGCTTTAGGTATAAAAGAAAATATTCCCCCTCAGGGGCTTCCTCAACAACAACAATTATTTCCTCCCGTACCTCAACAAGAAGTAGCAGTGGCGGAGCAAGTTGATACTCCTCAAGGGGACGTAGAGATAGAAGAGTTAATTAAAAAATATTCTTAATGAGTTTACAAACCATAGTAAAAAACATGGTCGCGGCTAACGAGCCAGAGGTAAATATTGCTAAGGTTATTAAGCATTATAATCAAATCAATAAATCTCCTTTAAAGCTAACAGGAGAGGTAGCTATAGAAGAAAATATAGAAACCCCTGAATGTGAAGAAGAAGGAATGGTATGGAGTGAAGCAGAACAAAAATGTGTACCTAAAGAGGAAACTAATCAGTTATATGATTATGAAGGTAATGTAAAAGAAACTCCCAAAACTAGCTCTAATTATTCAAACGCAAAGGTGGTACCATGGGAGCGCACTACTATGGCACAAGACGCATGGGAAGAACACTTAGATCAAGCAGATGATTTTTATAACCCTCCATCAGTATATAAAAATCGTTACCCTAGTGAAGAAGGAAATACTGAAACTATAAAAGAAACAATAAAAGTTAGAGGGAAAGATAGACCTGCTTCTTTAAATTTTCCTGGGGGATCTCCTACTTGGATAGAAAAAGAGGTTGACACAGGTATAACTGTTGAAGAGCACCAAAAAGATAAAAATGATTTATATGATCGTTTAGTTAGTGGGTTATTAAACCCTGAGGTATTAGAGGTTTTAACTCAAGATGAAGGTATATTCTCTACAGACAAAGGAGTGGTGAATCCTTTAAGTATCAATGTCAATAGGCTGCAAGATAAAGTATTAGAACAAGTCAAAAAAGAATTCCCAAACGGTTATAAAAGTATTAAGCCTGCTCAATTGGATAGAATGGTATTAGATGCTATTGATGCGGTAACACAGCAAAAAAAGATTGAATGGAATGAAAATTTAAAAGAGCAAGCTTTAATAAATGGTGATGTAGATCAAATTATAGCTGCTGAAAAAGAAGCTGTAATTGCAGGTTTATCAAAAGCTGATCAAGCAATTTATAAATTACAGCAAATAATAGCAGACCCTACTACTTCTGTAGAAGATAAAAAAAGGGCACAAGAAGGAATACAAAGAGTTGCTAAAGGACAAGCAGGTTGGAGGGGAATTGTTGATTGGAGTGGTGAAAATGAATACACTCCTTTTATAGATCCATCTACTGGAACTCACTTAAGTCCTGAAGAGGCAGAGGCTTTAAAAGCTCAAGGAGCACGGGTCTTAGATACCGAGGCTGCACAAGCTAAATACAAACAAGAAATTGAAGACCAACAGTTTGGATATCCTGAATTAAACGCTCAATTAAATGAAAGTCTTTTAACAACTGCTAGATTAAAAGAATTTAGCGGAAGAACAGGGGATTATATTATTAACAATGAAACCATTAGAAAATTTCTTAATGATGCTGGGTATAAGCGTGAAATGGACCAAGACGGTAATTTAGTTTATAAAGATGTACCTTTTGGAGAAATATCAAAATGGGCACATATGTTGAATGATAATATGATGAACAGAATCGCTTCCGGGCAGGGCGTAGAGGGCAGTGGGGATATTAAAATTGTAAAAGAAAATGGGGAGATTAAAGACATAGACCATCAAGAACTTTTAATATTTAATGATCAAGCTGCTCAAATTTATGGTAAGCAATCTGTATTAAAAGATTTAGTTTTATTAAATAAACTACCTCAAGCTAGTTTTTATGAAAAATATATAGAAAAACCTGGGAGAGTTTTTCAAGAAACAATAGGGGTTGATCCTACAAGAAACCTTACACCTACTGGGAGAATGACCAAGGGTCTTATAGAAGAAATATTACCTGAAGCTGGAATAACTCTAGGGAAAAGAGAACTGGAAGAGTTAGAGGTGGGGTTTGCAGAATCTTTAGCTGAGGCCGGTGGTGGGGCTGCTGGGTTTTTAGTACAATTAGCTGCTTTAGATAAATTTAATCCTTTAAAAACAAAAAAATGGCTTGAAAAGTTACATAAACTGAGTAAAGGTAACCTTTTGCAAAGAACTTATGCCGGAGTTTTAAAGGATGGCATGGAGGAATTAAAATTTCAATTAGCTGGAGGTGAGTTAGGAGAAGGTGCTGCATTTTCTAGGGCAAGTAGATTAATACCAAGTTTTAGTTCAGGTATAAAAGGAAAATGGGGCTTTAATCAAGCTAAAACAGCATTAGATCATACGCATAGTGGGG
>MDTE01042131.1_pt1 | contig 13407 bp, 6 predicted proteins | sample 811231 | NCBI WGS metagenome assembly MDTE01 (sample SAMN05326651, study PRJNA326480) | marine metagenome | isolation source: seawater | place: Indian Ocean: Red Sea | collected 2010
ATTCACCAGCTCTAAAAGTTAAGCGCTTCGACGTCGTCCACCGTCTCGACAATCACCGCATCGTTCCTCCCCGCGTCTCGTCGACGTCGTCCACGCCCGAACCCCATCCCCCCACCCCACGTCTCGCTCACGCGTGATCGTCCGGGAACAGCCACCGCCCTACGTTCGGCTCAACCGCCCAACGCGTCCACGCCTTGCACCGCGCCGACATCAAACCCACGCTCGTCGCCAACGGCAACGCCGCCAAACTCACCGCCGCGCTCGCCCAAAGCGGCATCCGCGCCCCCAAACCCGTCTCGTCCCGGACGAGCTCGTACGACCTGATGACCGGCAGGTGAAGCAGGTACGCGTACATCGTCCGCGAACCCCGCTCGGTGTACCATCGCTCGCCGCGAGGGACGACGACGAAAAACGCAATCGCGAGCGACACGGAGCACGCGTAGAACGCGAGGCGCAGGAGGACCGCGACGCCCACGGACTCGGCACCCACTCCGGCCGCCGCGTCGACGCCGCCCACGTACGGATCCATCGTCCACGCCCATCGTTGCGCCTCGTCAAAACAGATCTCCGGCGACCCGAAAAACGAACCCCGGGGGTCCCGCGACTCCTCCGAACCGCCGACCGAAAAAGCTATCGCGAACAGCGCGGGCGTCGCCGCCGTCGCCGCCCACGCCGCGGCGCGCTTAGTCTTACCCCACGCGGACGTCGTCCCGTCGTCCGTCAGTCGTCGCATGACGTCTTCGGTGAGGACCGTCGCGCCGACGTAGAAGATTGGCGCGAACGCCGCCGCCCTCTGGTAGTCAAGGAACGGTAGACCGCCGTTCTCGGTTCGCGGGGTGTCGACGAACCCCACCGCGAGCCCCGCGGCGAACGTCACGGCCACCACGTTTCGTAACTTGGCGATGAACTGCAGCGAGCAGCGCCAGACGAAGAGCGCGGTGAGGTACCAGGTGACGCCCACGGGGGACATGAACGGCACCGGATGCGCGGGCGCGGGCTCGAACTCTTTGGAGACGTAGGTGCCGTAAATCAGGAAGAACGTCTGCCACACGACGTACGGGACCACCAGGGACTCGACCATGCGGCGGGAGCGCGCGGCGAGCCCGGTGCCGTCGTCGTCGGTCGCGCAGCGCAGCAGGCCGCGCGAGCAGATTCCCGAGACCAAGGTGAACGCGGGCATGCCGAGCAGGTTAAGGTACATGTACGTCCCTCTGGCCAGCGCGTACACCCCGAAACGATCCGGCGCCACGTCGGGCTGGCACCACGGCCTCCCGCCCGCCTCCTTGTCCAGCACGCTCTTGAAGAAATCCTGGAACGCGTGGTTGAACACCACCGCGCACATGAGCCAAAACTTGCAGTTGTCGAGGTGCGCGTCCCTCGACGTTGACGCCGACGCCGATCCCCCGCGGTTGGCGGTCTTGCCGGCGATGAGCGGCGTGGACTCGTCGCCGCCGCGCGACTCGACGTCCGCCATGGTCCGGGCGATGCGCTATATATCGCCGATACGGCCCTCGAACGCCCCGGTCGCGCCGCGCGGGACTGAGCCGCGCGCACGATGGAAAAAGAAACACCCCTGTCCTGATGTCCGCAGTCAGACTCGGCTCCGCGGATCGATCCGGACTTGACTTGAGCGGACCCACCAATTTTGAAGAGGGGCGGCGCACCCTCCGCACCGCGCTTCAGACTCCGAGCGCGGCAGTCGGCATCGGAGAGGCGCGGATCGACTCGTTCACCGCGATTGTAGCGTAGTCGCGCCTTCCAAGCCGGCGACACCGACACGCTCGCAGGGCAACAGCCCCGCCAGATCGTGCCCGGTACCCCCTCCGAGAGGTTTTACGCGAAGGCACGCACCAGAGAAGGGAAAGATGGCGGGCGTGGGCGAGGGCCCGCTTGGAACCAAGCTGCACAGCAGCGCCACCAAAGTGTCCTACCCTCGCCCCACGCGCGTCAAAAACAAGGCGCCGGCGCCCACGCAGGTGCGCGCCACTCCGACCGCCCGACCGCCCCAAGCCCCGATTCCCCCTCGCGTTCCCGCCGCTTCGCGCCAGAGGCTCGCCCTAGAACATCGCGATCGGTCGCTGACCCGACGATCCCCTCCCCCACCGCCCCGCGAGCGCAGATCACCGCCGAGCAGATCGTGCGCGAGGCTAAGGAGCGCCAGGAGGAGACCTTCCGCGCGCCCAAGCAGAAGATCACGGACGCCGAGGAGCTCGCCGAGTACCGCCTCAAGAAGCGCAAGGAGTTCGAAGATCTCATCCGCCGCGTGTACTGGAACGAGTCCGTGTGGGTCAAGTACGCGAAATGGGAGGAGACTCAGAAGGACTTCGCCCGAGCGCGGTCCGTGTGGGAGCGCGCCCTGGACTACAACTACAGGTCGCAGAGCCTGTGGCTCAAGTACGCGGAGATGGAGATGTCGCACAAGTTTGTCAACCACGCGAGAAACGTGTGGGACAGAGCCGTCAATCTCCTGCCGCGGGTCGACCAGTTCTGGTACAAGTACATACACATGGAGGAGATGATGGGCCAGGTGGCCAACGCACGCGCCATATTCGAGCGGTGGATGCAGTGGGAGCCCGACCACAACGGCTGGAACGCGTACATAAAGATGGAGACTCGGTACAAGGAGTGGGCGAGGGTCCGGCACATTTACGAGCGATACGTGCAGTGCCACCCCAGCGTCAAGGCGTGGGTGCGGTGGGCCAAGTTCGAGATGTCCCTCGGCGACGTCGCCCGGTGCAGGGCGGTGTACGAGGACGCCGTGGAGACCATGGAGCGCGAGGTGGACGTCGATCAGCTCTACGTCAAGTTTGCGCAGTTCGAGGAGCGCGTCAAGGAGCCGGAGCGCGCCCGCGCCATCTACAAGTACGCGCTGGATAACTTACCCAAGGAGAAGGCGCAGGAGGTGTACAAGGCGTTCACCGCGTTCGAGAAGCAGTACGGCGACCGCGGGGCCATCGAGGACGTCATCGTGGGGAAGCAGAGGGTCAAGTACGAGGAGGAGGTTCGAGCCAACCCGACGTCTTACGACTCGTGGTTCGACTACACCCGCATGGAGGAACAGCACGGGGACGTCGAGAAGGCGAGAGAGGTGTACGAGCGGGCGATTGCGAACGTCCCGCCGCAGAACGAGAAGCGGTACTGGAAGCGGTACATATTCCTCTGGATCAATTACGCCCTCTTCGAGGAGATCGACGCGCAGGATCCGGAGCGAACGCGAGAGGTGTACCGCGAGTGCCTGAAGCTGATACCCCACAAGTCGTTCTCGTTCAGCAAGGTTTGGATCATGGCGTCGCAGTTTGAGATTCGGCAGAAACGTCTGGACGCGGCGAGGAAGATCCTCGGGATGGCCATCGGGATGCACCCGAAGGAGAAGATCTTCAAGACGTACATCGACATGGAGATGCAGCTGGGGAACATCGACCGATGCCGCACCCTGTACGAGAAGGCTCTCGAGCTCAACCCGTTCAACTGCTTCTCCTGGGTCAAGTTCGCGGAGCTGGAGAAGTCGCTCGCAGAGACGGAGCGCACGCGAGCCATCTTCGAGATTGCCGTCGGCATGGACCAGCTCGACCAGCCCGAGATTCTGTGGAAGGCGTACATCGACTTTGAGACGGAGGAGGGCGACCGGGGACGGTGCAGGGCGCTTTACGAGCGCCTCCTCGAGCGCACGCAGCACGTCAAGGTGTGGATATCCTTCGCGCAGTTCGAGCTGCGAGCGATGGCGCTCAACAACGACGATGACGACGACGAAACGCAAGAGCCCGAGGCGGCGGCGGCGAGGCGAGCCGCCGCGGAGGAGGCGGCGGCGGCGGCGGACCCGGAGGAGGCGGAACCGCGACGCGTCGAACGCGCGCGGGGGGTGTACGAGCGCGCGCTCAGATCGCTGAAGGAGAATCAGCCGGATGCGAAGGAGGAGCGGGTGATGCTGCTCGAGGCGTGGCGCGCGTTCGAGGAGGGCGTCGGCGGCGGGGATGATCGCGTGGCGGAGGTGGAGAAGAAGATGCCGCGCCGCGTGAAGCGCAAGCGGCCGATATACACGGAGGACGGGACGCCCGCGGGGCAGGAGGAGTACTACGATTACATCTTCCCGGAGGAGCAGGGCGCGGCGCCCAACCTCAAGATCCTGGAGGCTGCGTACAAGTGGAAGCGCCAGAAGACTGGCGACGAGTGATCGCAGACTGGGGCACAGGAAAGACGAAGGCACGAGGGGGCCCAGCGGTCGCCGACGCGCGGGATCGATGGGTGTCGCTACGGCTTTTCCGGTCCGCGAATCATCAGTGAAAGTTCCGAAAATAGAAAACATAAACTCGATCCTCAGCCGTCTCTGAACACGCAGGCGAGCAGACGACGAGATCCCGAAATTCCAAATTTCCGCGGTTCTGATGACTGATGACCGATCTACGAGGCTCATCGAGACCCGCGCTGAAAAAGTTGGAAATATCCTCTTTTATTCATGATTCGGGATCTGAGTCAGCGACGTGGACTGTTAGAACTGTACCGTGGCGTGTGCAGCGGATTGAACCTTTTCCGTTATCGTTTTCGGCCGCCTTTTGCCGGCGGCGGCGGCCGAATTCCGCGCCATACCGGAGGCGCGACCACGTACGGAGGGTTCGTTGGATCGCGTATTGACTCTCAGCCGATTCGAAAGACGGCTCGACTCTTAAAAAGTCGCCCACCCCGTACTCTAGACGCCGCCGCCGCGCCGTCTTCGCGATGCAGACCATCCCCGCTTCGACCCGGGTTCTGTCCAACCAACCCCGTTCAACCCGCATGTTCGGAAGCGGGTCCCAGGTCGCGTCCGGCCCCGCAGGCGTCGCCCTTCGCCGGGCGGCGGTCATCGTCGACTCCAGGAGCCGACGTGGCATCCGCGGCCGCGTGGTGACCCGCGCCGCGCAGAGGCCCGAGCCCCCGCGCGCGTTCTCCACGGATCTCTCCGACAACAAGAACCTCGAGAGCCTGATGGAGCGCGAGGCGCAGCCCGCCGTGCAGGTGAGTCCGCCGGCGATTGACCCCTCCCCCGGCCCGCGATCCACGGAGTATCGATTCGAGTCGATGGATAGGCGCGTGGGGCGAGGGACGATACGTCCTCGAGTTCCCTCGAGCCCCGTCTCGCGTCCCGGCGCCCCGCGCGCCCCGCCATCTTCGACCCCGGTCGGCACGTCCGTTCCACCTTCCCGGCGGAATTGCTCTCCACGGAATTATACTCACCCCGTCCCCTCCCCGCTCACCACAGACCGAGGCCGACCTCAAGCAGAAGCAGGCGGAGGCGCGGGCGAACCAGCCCGATAACAACTACCCCGTCACCACCGGCCAGCTCATCGGCAGCACCCCGCTCCTGAACCTCTCGCAGTACTCGCTCAACGAGAAGGTTAAGATCTTCGCCAAGTGCGAGTACCTTAACCCCTCGGGCTCCATCAAGGACAGGATCGCCCAGCACATCATCGGTCAGGCCGAGGCGAGCGGCGAGTTAAAGCCCGGGATGAAGGTCGTCGCCGCCACGAGCGGCAACACCGGCGCGGCGATCGCGATGGCGTGCGCCCTTCGCGGGTACGATTACATCGTCATCACCAACGAGAAGACGTCGAAGGAGAAGGTGGATGCCATGAGGGCGTACGGCGGCGAGGTCATCGTCTCGCCCTCGGGCGTCGCTCCCGACCACCCGGACCACTACCAGAACATCGAAGATCGCCTGTGCGCCGAGAACCCCGGGACGTACTACGGCGTGGATCAGTACAACAACCCGTACAACGCGGAGGCGTACGAGGCTACGCTGGGTCCGGAAATTTGGCGACAGACCTCGGGTGACGTGACGCACTTTGTCGCCGGCGGAAGCACCGGCGGCACGGTCAGCGGCACCGGGCGCTACCTCAAGAGCGAGAACGCGGACGTCCGCGTGGTCATGGCGGACCCCAAGGGTTCCGTCTTCTGGGACCACGTCGTCAAGGGGGTCTCCGCCGACAACGTGTGCGTTTCCAAGAGTTGGGAGATGGAGGGTGTCGGAAAGGACTCCATCCCGGGTTGCTTCGACATCAACGTCATCGACGGCATGGTGCGCGGCAACGACGAGGACGCGTTCGCCATGTGCCGCGAGGTGGCCGCCAACGACGGCCTTCTCCTCGGCGGATCCGCGGGGTTGAACCTCCACGCGGCTCGCGTCCTCTCCGGCGAGGTCGACGACGGCTCCGTCATCGTGACCGTCTTCCCCGACAACGGCGTCAAGTACCTCTCCAAGATTTACAACGACAGCTGGCTCGAGTCCAAGGGTCTGGAGGGCGCCGCCGAAGGGAACGGCGCGGTGTCCCCCGATGTCGACGAGAAGGAGCACGACTCGAGGATTCACTGGAAGCCCGAGATTGTCACCCGGCAAGAGCAAACCGCCGCCGCAGCCGCCTCCGCCGCCGCCGCCGTCGAAGGCCACCACCTCCTCACCGAGGAGCAGACGGAAGCCGAGCTGAAGTTCCTGGAGGACATCGCCCCCAAGCTCGTGCGGTACCACCGCGAATCCATCGGCGGCGCCGAGCGCGTGCACTCGCGACTTCAGAGCCCGGATGATCTCGCCGAGACCTTCGCCGCCGCGGGGGTACCCCTGGACCTGGCGGATGGCGCCCCGGTGGACGAACTCGCCCTCGACGCCGCGGTTCAGGCCGTCATGGACAACAGCGTCCGATCCTCGCACCCGCTCTTCCTCAACCAGCTCTACTCCGGCGTCGACCCCGTCGCCCTCGCCGGCGACTGGCTCGCGTCGGCGCTCAACGCCAACGTGCACACCTTTGAGGTTGCGCCGGTGCTCACCGAGATTGAAAAGGCGGTGCTCGCCAAGACGGCGAGGATGTGGCTCCAACCCCTCGGCTCCGCGGCCCAAACCCCGCCGCACGACGGGCTGATCGTCCCCGGCGGATCGCTCGCGAACATGTACTCGCTACTCCTCGCGCGGGATCGCGTCGACCCGGACGCGCGCAACCGGGGAACGTCCATGGAGCTCGTCGCCTTTTGCAGCGAGCAGTCGCACTACTCGTTCCGAAAGTCCGCGATGGTCATGGGCATCGGCATGGACAACATGGTCAAGGTGAAGTGCGACGCCGACGGCGCCATGATCGCCGAGGAGCTCGAGAAGGAGGTGCTCGCTGCGAAGGAACGCGGCGCCGTGCCCTTCTACGTGGGCACAACCGCGGGGAGCACCGTGCTCGGCGCCTATGACGACTACCACGGCTGCGCGGATGTTTGCAAGCGTCACGGACTGTGGATGCACGTCGACGGCGCGTGGGGCGGCGCCGCCGCCCTGAGCCCCGCGCGAAGGGGGGTCCTCGACGGCTTCGAGAAGGCGGACTCGTTCTGCTGGAACCCGCACAAGATGCTGGGTCTGCCCCTGCAGTGCAGCATCTTCGTCACGAAGCAGCCCGGGTCCCTGGCCAAGGCCAACGCGGCCAAGGCTGACTACCTGTTCCAGCCCGATAAGAACAACGCGGGCGCGGATCTCGGCGACCGCACCATCCAGTGCGGCCGTAAGGCCGACGCGCTCAAGATCTGGCTCAGCTGGAAGCACCGCGGCGATAAGGGCTGGTCCGACATGGTGGACAGGTCCTTCGGACTCGCCGAGGAGGTTGAGCGAATGGTTCTCGAGCGGGAAAATCGCGACGGGTCCTTTGTCCTCGCCGCTAACGCTCAGTGCGCCAACGTCGGTTTCTGGTACGTTCCCCCCAGGCTTCGACCCTTCAAGTACGCGGGGGCGTCGGCGAACCAGCTCACGGAGATTGGCTTCGTCGCGCCCAAGCTGAAGGATCGCATGCAGCGGGAGGGCGACGCCATGATTGGCTTTCAGCCAATCGATTCCATGAACTTGCCCAACTTTTTCCGCCTCGTGCTGCCCAACAGCCGCCATCTCTCTAAGCAGATGCTGAGCGACATGCTGGACCGCATGGACGAGATGGGCAAGAACCTTTGAGAGATCTGAGTAAAGGGGGACCGAGTATGGGGGTAAATCTGGGACGCCCGTCGCGTCCGCCCCTCTGCCACCCTTGGGATCTCTGCGGGTGCGACAATTTTTACGCCCCTCCCAAATGATGTGCGCCATCCAAATGAGGATCGCACGGAGGCCAAACAAGTATTACACTGATAATAGGAGGCGCAAGGACGCGACGGAGGGGTCGTCCCTGCGCGGGGATGCTATGTTGACACTGTTGTACTCGTATTTGCTTGCGTGGACTGTGCTCTCTTAGCCCTGTATTGAATTCTAGAAATACTCGACAGCTCGACGTCACCCGGTGATGAGCTCCTCTTCATCCACCAGTTCGAAGAACCCCTCGCGCCCACCTCCCGCCGTGGCGCGATCCTCGAGCTCGCGACCCTTCGTCTCCAGCGTCATGCACCCCGTCACCCCCGCCCCCGCCAGCATCGCGCCGCCGCAAAAAAACAGCGGCAGCATCAGCCCGCCCCCCGCGGCGGCGCCGGCCACGCCCGTGCCGATGGCCGAACCCAACCGCCCGCACGCTCCGAGCGCGCCCATCGCCGTCGACCGAACCTCCGTCGGGAACGCCTCGGAGGTGAAGAGGTCCAGGGCGTTCCATCCCCCGACGGACAGCGCGTTGAACGCGCACGCGCTCGCGACGTAAAGACGCCCGGCGGCGGCGCGCGAGATCCCTCCGCCGGACGCTCCGCCGGTGGACCACGAGACGGCGAGGGCGAAAACCGAAGCCGCCGCCGCCGCCGACGCCATGCACCACGTCAGCGTCGCCCGTCTCCCGACGACGTCGACGAGGAACGCGCTCGCGATGTTACCCGGCAAGTTGGCCCACGCCACCGCGAAGTTTTCCGCGTACACGTTCGTCGACGGCGGCTCGTTCGAAGACTCGTCGGACGCGGCCAGCCGAGCAAAGTATTCCGGAAGCCAGAGCATCACGCCGTACCAGCCCCACGACAACGAGAACCACACGAACCCGATGGACGCCGCCCTCGACCTCAGAGGCGGCGCGCACAGGCTCCGCAGCGGCGCGATCCAGGCCCACGCCGGACCGCCCTTTCGTCGCCTCTGAGGCGCCCCCCCGTCGGGCGGAGACGTCGGGACGGTGGCCTCCACTCGCGCATCCCGGGGCACTCGCGCGTCCCGCGCGTTCCCCCTCGCGATCCTCCGGATCACCTCCGTCGCTTCTTCGCCGCGCCCGCGCACCGCGAGGAACCTGGGCGACTCCGGCATCCAAACGACCACGCCGAGAAGGCACGCGAGCGCGGGCGCCGCCGAGACGAAGACGAAGGTTCGCCAACCCTGTGTCGGGATGAGCGCCCACCCCGTGGACGCCGAGTACACGGACCCCACCATCCACCCCGACGCCAGCGCCACCGTGTGTTTACCCCTCGCGTGGACCGGCAGGAACTCCGGGAGCGCGGCGAACGCGGCGGTGTTGCATCCGCTCACGCCCACCCCCGCGAGGACGCGACACGTCACTAGGAACCAGAAGGTTCGCGCGGTTCCCGAGGCGAGCGCGAAGGCGGCGTTCATGGCGAGCGCGGTCGCGAGCATCCGCCTCCTGCCGACGCGATCTCCCGCCAAGCCCCACGCGACGCTACCCAGCAGCGCGCCCGCGAACACCGCGGACGTGAGCACGCCCTTCTGCGACGCCGACAGCCCGAACTCCGCCCCGGCGGTGGGCAGGATGAGCGCGACGCTGAGCACCTCCACGGCGTCTCCCGCGTTGGCGAGCATGAGGAGCGTCGTGAGCCGGACCTGAAACGCGCCGGCTCCCGCGAGCTCGATCGCGCGCTCCGGGGTGAGGGACTCGACCATGTTCGGCGCGCGGCGCGGGTGGGGGGCGCTCATGGCGTCGCCGCCCCGCGCGCGCGCGACGCCGCGCTCGCCCGCCTCGTCGGAGTGTGATTCTGTGACGAGCGAGCTACGAGGTCGGCACCCTTCATCACGCACGCTTCGTTGGTTTTCGCCATTCGCCAAACCCTCGCGCGCGATGGCCGAGACGTCTCGCGCCTCGGAGTTCTCCGAGGATGACGAGCGTTTCATGCGGGTGGCGCTCGAGGAGGCGGAGGGGGCGCTGGCGCGGTGGGAGGTTCCCGTCGGGTGCGTCGTCGTGCGCGACGGGGAGGTGGTCGCGTCGGGGAGCAACCGCACCAACGAGAAACGCAACGTGCGCATCCGCCCCGCGTGCCCAACCCAACCCCCCGCCTCGTTCGCGTCACCGCCGCGGCGTCTTCCCTCGTCCGATCCTCACCCAAAACTTCCCAACCTCTCTCATCCATCGCAGGGCACGAGGCACGCGGAGTTTGAGGCCATCGACGAGCTCCTGGCGCGCCACGGCGGCGACGCCGTAGCCGCGGGGTTCGACCGATGTTCCCTCTACGTCACCGTGGAGCCGTGCATCATGTGCGCGGGGGCGCTGTCGCTGCTGGGGTTCGAGCGGGTGACGTACGGATGCGGAAACGACAAGTTCGGGGGGAACGGGTCGATACTGAGCATACACGACGACGGATGCGCGCCGTGCGTCGAGGAACCCGCGTCGTCGTCGTCGTCGTCGAGGTCCCGCGCGTCTCGCGGGGAAGTATCCAACGACGACGCTCGCGCGGCGAACGCGTATCCGTCCGTCGGCGGTCTGTTCGCGGAGGAGGCGATCCGTCTGCTGCAGGACTTCTACGTCCGGGGTAACCCCAAGGCGCCCAAGCCTCACAGGTCCCTCGCGCCGGAGTCGGCGGCGCGCGCGGGCGGCTGACCGGGGCGCGGTTGGATGTGTGGATTGGTTCTCATCTGTCCCTGTCCCGTCGTTCTTTCCGCGACCTTCTGGGTGCGTAGTCTCTCGTCTATCTATGATCGATCGTGGTCGTGCTAGCGATGAGCGCGGCGCTCGTCCCACGCGCGGGTCCATCGCGCGTCTTCGTCCGTCGAGATCCGCGTCCGACGTCCGCCTACTTCTCGTTCGCGTCGTCGCTCGCCCTGCTCACCCTGAGCTGCTCCATCTTCGTCACGAAGTCGTCGGCTCTTCGCAGCTTGACGAGGATGGTGGGCTTGAGCCTCTCCTTGTCCTCCTTGCCGTCGTCCGCCTTGTCGTTGGTGGTGGTGCCGGTCTCGATGCTAACCGCGGCGGCGAGCCCGTCGGACTTGAGGATCTCGACGACGCTCACGCAGCGCGCGATGGCGGAGCCGACCCCGCGGATCTCCACGTCCTCGCTCTTGGCGAGGAACTTCTTCGCGAGCGAGACGTAGTGGAACAGCGGCTTCTTCTGCGCGCTGACTGAGATGGCCTGGATCTTGTCATCGGCGGGAGCCTCGCCCTTGGTGCCGTCAGCCCTGGCGTTCTTAGCCGCCATGATCGTCCCTGCGTGCGTGTGTCTTGTGACGACGCGGATCGTTGTTGTTGTTGGTTAATTTTCCGTCGCCAGCCCCAGCACACGTGTCGTGTGCGCGGGAAGAAAAGACTGGCGATGAACGACCGCCGCCCGTCCCTCCCCACAGCGCCCCGGCGCGGCGGTCGTCGATGCCGAACAAGAAGAAAAAGTCCGGCCAGGGGGACGGGTACGCGCCCTCCCGGCTCGGGCGCGAGGGCCGACCCGGCGCGGACTCGCCCGCGGGCGCCGACCCGGGCACCCCAGGCGGCGGCGACGAACGCGCGCTCGACCCGAACGACGCGGACGCCCCCGAGCGGGAACCCGTGCCCGGTTGGAGCGGGCTGGGCGCGCACGCGCCGTGCGATGACGCGACGCGCGTGACGCTGGACCCGAAGACGCCCGTCGCCGCCGGCATCGGCGTGCACGTGCACGCGCTCATGTCGCAGCAGCTCATGACGCGCGCGCACCTCGGCGCGGGGGATTGGGTCGCGCTCGCCGTGTGCCAGGGGCCCGAGGCGGTGGGAGACATCGGGTCGGCACTGCGTGGAGGCGCCCCGGGGACGCCGGGGTTCGCCGCCGGCGGAGCGTCCACGCCGCGGACGCCGCCTTCGCCGACGCGGCAGGCGGCGCAGGCGCTCGTCGGGCTCTCCATCGCCGACCCGCCGACCGCGCCCGTCGCGCACATCCCGTCGCTGCTCGCCAGAAACGTCAGGCTCGATCCGGACGGAACGTCGCCTCTCGGCGGCGAGCCCCCGTCCCGCGGCGCGTCCACCGGCGCCGCCGCCGCCGCCGCGGCGGCGGCGACGGGTAAGGTTGGCAGGTTCACCGTCCTGGCGCGCGTGCACCCGAACCCCAAGGCTAACCCCGCGGACGCGGTACAGCTCGCGAGAAAGGTTTGGATGTCGCTCGGGTCGCCCCCCGCGGGTGCGAAGATGCTCTGCTACCTGCTGAACGTCGGCATCACGGACCGGCCCGTCGCCGCGCCCGCGCTCTGCGCCCCCATCGAGGGCGCGCCGTGCGCGACGAACGCGACGCTCAGGCTGTGGGCGACCGAGGGGGACGCGGCGAACGCGGCTTGGCTCGAGCGGGGCCTCGGGGGCGACGACGACGACGACGCCGTCGGATCAAAAAACGCATCCGACGTGGAGCACACCAAGGCGGGAAGGCGACAGCTTTCGATCCTCGAGTCGCTCGCGAAACGCGCGCTCGAGGGGCGCGCGCTGCTCCCCGGGAACCTCGTGCGCCTGCCGCTGCTCGGCGTGAGCGCTTACTTCAGCGTGGTCAAGACGGAGGGGCACACCGCGGTTGTGTCGACGGAGACGTCGGTGCGTTTGCGCCCCAAGTCGGGGTTAGCGGACGGGGAGGACGACCCGGCCGCGCTCGAATCGGACGACGACGAAGACGACGAGAAGGACGACGAGAAGGACGATTCGTCCGACGACGGCGACGGGACCGGGTCGAGGCCGGCGACGCCGGGGGAGAGGATGGCGCGTCGAGCCAGTAAACGCAAGGGCGCCGCCGTGCGCTTTGAGGATCTCGGCGGCGTCTCCGAGTTTAAGGAGGCGCTCCTCGAGAACGTCGCGCTGCCGCTGACGCGGCCGGAGATCTTCACCACGTTCGGGATCAAACCCCCGAGGGGGGTGCTGCTGTGGGGACCGCCCGGGACGGGCAAATCGCGGCTCGCGCGCGCCGCCGCCGACGCCGCCGGCGCCAACCTCCTCGTCGTGCGAGGCCCCGAGCTCATCGGCCCCGTCGTCGGCGAGTCCGAGGCGGCGTTGCGCGGCGTCTTCAAGGAGGCGGTGCGGACCAGGCCGTGCGTGGTGATGATCGACGAGATCGACTCCATCGCCCCCGCGCGGCAGGGGGGCGACGGCGTGACGGGCGGGGCGAAGGGGGGCGGCGACGAGGACGCCATGTCCAACCGCGTCGTCACGACGCTCCTCTCCATCATGGACGGCGTGTCCGCCGAGAACCTCGACCTGCACCAGGTGGTGGTCGTGGCCACCACGAACAGGCCGGAGGCGATCGACCGCGCGTTACGCAGGCCGGGAAGGTTCGACAAGGAGATCGAGGTTGGCGTCCCTA
>MDTE01112746.1_pt1 | contig 13405 bp, 14 predicted proteins | sample 811231 | NCBI WGS metagenome assembly MDTE01 (sample SAMN05326651, study PRJNA326480) | marine metagenome | isolation source: seawater | place: Indian Ocean: Red Sea | collected 2010
AAAGTATTTTGAGTTAACATTACTAGAGCATATCCTCCTTGAATTTGAAATAATGCATCTACAATTTTATCTATAGTTTTTAATCTTTTAGATCTTGCTATTAATTGCACAATTGTTTCTGTGTCTGATGTTGTGTAAAAAATTGCACCATCTTCTACCAATTTCTTTCTAAGTGTAATTGCATTTGTTAGATTACCGTTATGAGAAACTCCTATTCCTCCAGTGTTTGTATCTGCAAAAAAAGGCTGTATGTTTCTTAAAGTTGTACCTCCCGTAGTGCTATATCTATTATGACCGATAGCATAGTTTCCAGGTAGTGACTTTAAAACTTTCTCTTTATTAAAGTTATCACCAACTAAACCAAATCTCTTTTCAGAATGATATTTTTTTCCGTCAAAAGATACTATTCCACAACCTTCCTGACCCCTATGTTGTAAAGCGTGTAAACCAAGTGCGGCTAAAGTTGAGGCATCTTCATTATTACTTATTCCAAAAACACCACACTCTTCTTTAATTTTTGGGTTATAACTCCTGAACTTTTTCTTTAGTATCTTGATAGTCTTTTTCATCTGGAAATTCTTTAATTAAATAATTACTACCTTTAAGAACATATGGAAAGCTATAAGATTGGTCAAGATCTATTGGCCATTTTTCATGGTTGTATATTATGTCTATAGTTGCAAAAATACATATAGAAATTACATAAGCTCTGAGGAAGCCAAAAAAAAAACCAAATATTTTGTCTAAAGTTCCTATTCCTGTGTAACTTATAGCTCTACTGATTCCTTTATTAATCATTAAAATTAAAAAAATTATTAAAACAAAAATTGACACCCCTAAAATAACATCAAGCACATATTCGTTATCAATTATGTCATCTACATAAGGTTTGACCCTAGGGAAGATAAAAAGTGTTATGACATAAGCTAACAACCATTTACTTGCAGATAATAAACTTAATACAAAGCCTTTGGAGGTACATTTAAGCAAAGACAAAATAGTTAATATTATAAAAATTAAATCAAAAATTAAAATTTTGTTAAGTATATCGATTACTTGCTCAGACATTTTCTTTAATGCTGAATGGTTTTATCCAAATAATAAGACTAGGTAGTAAAGTTAAAACAAGTAGCATTGCTAACAACATAGCAATCCCAGTAAAAATTCCAAAATAAATAGTTGGAATAAAATTAGACATAACAAGTATCGAAAATCCAAAAACGATGGTTATCGATGTATTTAATATAGCTATTCCCACTGTAGAATGGCATGTTTTAATAACTTCGTTGTAATTATGATTAATTTTGAACTCTTCGATAAATCTGTAAATATAATGAATACTATTATCAACTGCGATACCAATTGTAATTGCGGCAATAGTTATAGTCATCATATCTAGTGGAATATTTAATAACCCAATTAGACCTAAAATTGCAAAAGCAGCTATAAAATTTGGTATGACTCCTATGAAAGATAGTTTTATATTCTTAAATAAAATTAGAAACATTAAAAATATTCCTACCATAACTAAACCAAGGGTTAAAATTTGAGATTTAAATAAACTTTGTAATAAGTTGTTAAATAATATTAAAACGCCTCCAAGTTTAAAGTCTTTTTCTTTAAGGCCAATTTCACTTTTAAGTTCTGAATTAATTTTATTTATTAGCTGATTTCTTCTTAAATTTTCAGACGAGTCCTTTATTCTTAAATTTATTCTAGCCTCATTATTTTTCACAGATATATACGGGTCAACAATCTCTTTTTTAATAGTTTCTGGAAGCTTACTGTACAATACTCCCATTTCTAAAGTTCCAAGCTCTTTGTCGTTGTTAAGTTTAGTGGCTATTTCAATAATTGAATAAAAAGATAAAACTTTACCTACATATTCTAAATTTTCTAAATATAGATGAACTTTTTTAATTCTATTAATCTTATCTTTAGTGAACCAATATTTGCTTTGATCAGTCTCATCGCTTTCTTCATCCCAATCTTCAAATTGATCTTCCTCATCAATGCTTTCCTCATCTTCATTATCAAACTTAAGTATTATGTTTAAAGGGGTGGTTCCACCTAGCTTTTCATCTATTAATTTCATACCTTTATAAATTTCAGTATCTTTACTAAAATAATTTATAAAACTATTTTCTACCTTTAATTTTGTAATACCATAGAGGCTTGAAAGAATTAATATAATTGAGGTTAATATAACTATTCTAAAATTGTCTATAGAAATACCTGAGAGCATTTGTGTAAAAGCTGAAAAAGATTTATCTTTAACTACAACATTTCTGTATTCAAACAAACTCAGTAGAGCTGGAAGAAGAGTAAACGTAACAACAAATGATGTAAGTAGCCCAAATGACATCATTAGACCAAAATCAATAATTGGTTTTATCTCACTAAATATTAAAGACATAAATGCGCACATTGTAGTGAGAACTGTGTATATTATGGGCCAAACCATCTTTTCTGTGGTTAATTTAATGATTTGTAATAAAGACAAATCTGGAAATTTTTTTCTGAGTTGAAGAAATCTGGTGCTCATGTGAATGTTCATTGCCATTGTTAATATTAACATTAAAGCAATAAAATTTGACGATATAACAGTCACTTTCCAATTCATTATACCTAAAAAACCCATCATTATTAAAACTGAAAAGAAACAACTGCTTATAGGAATTATTATCCAAATTAAATTTCTAAATACATACCATAAGGTTAGAACAATAAATAAAAATACACCTAATCCAAAAACTATTATATCACTTTTAATAAAAGTCATCATGTCGTCAGCAATCATAGGTATTCCCCCTAGATGAATTTTCCCGATATCTTCAAAAGATTTTATTATTTCCCTAATTTCAATTATATTTTGATGTCTCTCTTTTTTTAAAGAGTCTTTATATTCTTCAATGTCTTGGTTATTTTCAAAAGCACCAACCTGAGGTTTTTCTTTTGGTTTAATGTTTACAATAATTCCAGTTGTTTTTGAGTCCTCACTAATAACAAAATTTCTAAAGACAGGACTATTTAAAATTTCTTTAAAACCTCTTTCTTTATCCACATTATCGTCCTTAAGAGTTCTAAAATTTTTAATTCGATCCATCAGTGGTTCATCAGAACTATCAAGTAAGGGTATATCAAGAATAGTTACTGTATTATGAACCCAGTCTAGACTTTGAATTTTATATTTAAGACTTAGTATATTATTGATTGCAATTTCAGAAGTTATTTTGTCTTTTGGAGTAAGTGTTAAAACTAAAAATTCTTTTGCCCCAAATTTTTTATTAATTTCTTGTAAATATTTTAGATCTGGATCACCTTCAATCAATAAGGTTTCAGATGACGCGTCTAATCTGAAATCTTTTGATTTATAACCAAAAACTAAAGCTATAATAATAAGAAAAAAAAGAACTATTTTTGGCCTATTAAGTATAAAATTTTGATAAATATTAGAAATCATTAAGCAGTAAATATACTATTTTATATTAATTATTTACAGCATCTTTAAATTTAGTAAACATTTCCTCAAATTCTAACATTACATTACCTGTGGGGCCGTGTCTTTGTTTACCAATAATCAATTCTGCAAGATGAGAAACTTCATTCATTTTAGCCTGCCACTCTGCATGTTCAACTGTCGCTGGCCTAGGCTCTTTAGCTTTTAAATAATAAGACTCTCTATAAACAAACATTACTACATCTGCATCTTGCTCGATTGATCCAGACTCTCTCAAATCTGAAAGTAAAGGTTTTTTATCATCCCTTTGCTCTACTGCTCTAGATAATTGAGATAGAGCTAATACAGGGACTGATAATTCCTTAGCTAGTGCTTTAAGTCCCTGAGTTATTTCAGATATTTCCTGAACCCTTCCTTCTTTTAAAGCAAATGATGCTCTCATCAATTGTATATAGTCTATTACAACCATATCTAGCCCATAAAGCCTTTTTATACGTCTTGCTCTATTAGATAAAGCCGCAACACTAATTGCTGGTGTTTCATCTATATATAATGGTAACTCAGAAATATTTTTTGACGTTTCTATAAATTGTTCAAATTGTTCCTCAGAAATTTTTCCTCTTCTTATATCATTTGATTTTATTCTTGATTGCTCAGCTAATATTCTCGTCGATAATTGCTCAGAAGACATTTCTAAAGAAAAAAATGCAATTGAGCCCTTATTTCCGGTTTCTTGTATTTTTTTTGCCGCATGGAATGCTATATTTGTTGCCAAAGCAGTTTTACCCATTGATGGTCTACCAGCTATTATAATTAAGTCTGATTTATGTAGACCACCTAATCTATCGTCTAAATCTTTTAAACCAGTTGGAACACCAACTATACCTTCTTCATTTTTGTATGCACTAGATGCCATATCAATTGTTTGTTTAACAGCGTCATCAAATTTTATTAGAGAAGAGCTAACAGAACCTTTTTCTGCAAGATCATAAAGAACCTTTTCGGAGTTTTCTATTATAGTTTGCCCACTAATATTTAAATCGCTAATTTTAGCATTATCAATAATATTTTCAGAAATTTTTATAAGCTCTCTTCTTACATACATATCATAAATTATTTTTGAATATTCTATGCACTGACGCGATGATGTTGCAAATTTAGTAATTTTAATCAGATATTCAGGAACGTTTAAATCATCTTTTTCATTCTCAAAATAACTTTTCAAAGTTATCGGATTTGCTAACATACCTTTAAATATTAAATTATTTAATGCTGCATAAATTTTTTGATGAAGAGGATCAAAAAAATTATTTTCAGAAATTATAGAGCTTAAGTCATCAAATATTTCATTTGAGGTCAAAACTGATCCTATAACCGCTTGTTCTGCCTCTATATTATTAGGTAATTGATTAATGTTATCTGATACAAGAGTTAGATTTTTGCTCACAATCTAACATACAATCATTATAAGATTAAAAAAACAAATTTATATATTTTTATTTCCTGGGGAAAAAAATGTATAAATTATTTTGTTTGGTCTAATGTATCTACTTTTATTTTAATTTCCGCCTGAACTTCTGAATGTAAATCAATTTTTACCTTAAAAGTTCCTAAAGATTTAATTTCTTTTAAAGGTTGTATTGAGGAAGGCTTAATCTCAACTTTTTCATTTTCTCTAATGAGTTTAGAAATTTCAGTGGGCTTTATAGATCCGTAAAGATCTTTGTTTTCGGTGACTAATTTTTTAACAGTGATAATTTTGTTATTTATTTTTTCCATAATTTGTTTGGCTAACTTTTTCTTTTCCAAATCCTTTTTTCCAAGCTCTACCTTAATTTTATCAACTTTTTTAATGTTATCTTTAGAGGCATATAATGCTTTTTGATTAGCTATTAAATAATTTCTTGCGAAACCTCTCTTAACATTAATTATTTCACCTATTGTTCCTATTTTTTTTATATTCTCTAACAATATTACTTTCATATTTAAATTAATGCTAAATTTCTCGCCCTTTTTATTGACAGTGAAAGCTCTCTTTGTTTCTTTTGAGAAATGTTTGTTATTCTGGATGGTAAAATTTTTCCGTTTTCTGATACATATCTTTTTAATAATTTGACATTTTTATAATCTATTGTCGGGGCTCCTTTTGATGACAATGGACAAGTTCTTTTAAATTTATATTTATTTGGTTGAAAAATACTCAACTTCGAGAAATTACTAGATTTATTTTTTTTCGAAGTATTTTTTTTATTTTTCATCTGATTTATCCTCCTTAGAAAAATAATTAGTCTTTAAATCAAATTTTTTAACTTTGACCGTAAGAAATCTAAGTAAATTTTTGTCTAATTTTTCACTTTTTTCAAGTTCTCTAATTAATGAACCATCACACTTTATTTTAAAATGGATATAGTTTCCTTTCTTATTTTTTTTTATAAGGTAGGATAAATTCATTAATCCCCAATCTTGTGTTTGAATAATATTACCCTTATTTTTAGTTATGAAATCTGAATACTTTTCTTTGATTTGTTTAATCTGTGATATGGATGTATCTTGTCTCGCAATAATTGTGTGTTCGTAATTAGTCATTTTAATAAAAAATATAAAAAAAATTGATATACTATTATAATAGTTTTAATACAAGGGTTAATATATAAATAAATAAATGTTTTCTGTAGTTTTTCCAGGCCAAGGATCACAAAAAATAGGAATGGCCAAAGAATTATTTGATAGATTTGAAATTGTAAAAAAAATATTTAAAGATGCAGATGATTTGCTTGGGCTGCCAATATCAAAAATTATTTTTGAAGGACCTGATAGCAAGCTTAATCTAACTGAAAATACTCAGCCTGCAATATTCTTAACCAGCTATGCAATTTTTAAAGTAGCCAAAAAAGAATTTGGATTTAATTTTGATAATGCCCAATTTATCGCAGGACACTCACTTGGAGAGTATTCTGCCCTATGTTGTTATGGTGCTTTAAATTTTGAGGATACATTAAAAATATTAAAAAGAAGAGGCAGATCAATGCAAGAAGCAGTTCCTGCTGATCAGGGAGGTATGCTTGCAGTATTAGGCAGTGATTTAAAAGTAATAGAGGAAATAATTAAAAAAAATAACCACGAATGTTATGTTGCTAATGATAATTCTCCACAACAAGTTGTTATTAGTGGATTTAAAAAAAATATACAATTACTCTCTGAAGATTTAGATAAATTAAGTATAAAAAATATAAAGCTTAATGTCAGCGCACCTTTTCACTGTAAATTAATGAATAAAGCAACAGAGAATATGAAAGACAAAATTTTAAATCTAAATTTTAAAGATATCAATAGTGCTTTGATATCTAATTTTACTGCAAAACCATCAACCTCTGGTTTAGAAATTAAAAAATTGTTAGTTTCACAGATTGAAGGAAAGGTTAGATGGCTAGAAAGTATAGAATTCATGATTAATAAAGGAACTAAAAATTTTATAGAAATAGGACCAGGAAAAGTGTTATCAGGACTAATAAAAAGAATTAATAAAAATGTTAGTTTTAAATCTATTAATAGCGAACAAGATATTAAAGAGTTAATTTCAAATGTTTAAATTGAAAAATAAAAAAGTGATAGTAACAGGTGCGACTGGAGGTATAGGCAACTCAATAATAAAATGTTTTAATGATCAAGAAGCTAAAGTATTAGCAACTGGAACTAATGAAGAAAAGTTAAAATCATTAAAAAAAAAATACCCCAATATATTAATTAATAAATTTGATATTTCTAAACATGAAGAAATTGAAAAATTTATAGATGAGTCAAATAAATTGTTAGATGGTGGTCCTGATATATTGATAAATAACGCTGGGATAACCAGAGATAATTTATCTTTAAGAATGTCGCAAAAAGAATGGCAAGAAGTATTAAATTTAAATTTAACATCTACATTTTTACTTTGTAAATTCTCTTTAAAAAAAATGATTAGAAACAAATACGGTAAGATTGTTAATATTACATCTGTGGTTGCTCATACTGGAAATGTAGGACAAGCAAATTACGCAGCATCTAAATCTGGTATAATAGGTTTTTCAAAAAGTTTAGCTCTAGAGTATGCAAAAAAAAACATAAACATAAATTGTGTATCACCAGGATTTATTGAAACACAAATGACAGACAAAATTGATACTAAGTTCAAAGAATTAATAATTTCAAAAATACCGTCTAACAGACTTGGTTCACCCGACGATGTAGCTAATGTTACAGCATTTTTATCATCAGATTTAGCCAATTATATAACTGGCGAAACAATACATGTTAATGGAGGTATGTATTTAGGTTGACAAAACTTGTATTTTATTTATTAAGAAAAAATCAACAAAGGATTCATTATGTCAGAAGATATCTCAGGAAAAGTTAAAAAAATTGTGGCAGACCATCTAGGTATAGACGAAGGCAAAGTAACGGACGAAGCAAGCTTTATTGATGATCTAGGCGCAGATAGTCTAGATACTGTAGAACTTGTAATGGCTTTCGAAGAAGAATTTGGTTCTGAAATTTCAGATAGCGAAGCAGAAAAGATTCTAACAGTAGGCGATGCTATAAAATTTATAGAGAGCAAAAGTAATTAATTTTAAATGTCCTTAAAAAAAAGGGGAGTGATGATTATACTTTCATCCCCTTCAGGTGCAGGTAAGACCACGTTAGTAAAGCTTATTTCAAAAAAAAATAATAATTTCATATCAATCTCACATACGACCAGAACACCAAGGTCAAACGAGAACGAAGGTGTTGATTATTATTTTATCAATAAAAAAAAATTCCAAGATTTAATAAATAAAAATGAATTTTTAGAATATGCAAAAGTCTTTGATAACTATTATGGAACTTCAAAAAAAAATATTATAAGCAAATTAGAAGATGGAAAAAATGTAATATTTGATATCGATTGGCAAGGAACTGAGCAAATTAAAAAAAAAAAATTGAAATATAAATTAATTACAATATTTATATTACCACCAAGTAAAAAAGTTTTATACAATCGGTTGTCCAATAGAGATATGAAAGACAAGTTAATAGTTGAGGAAAGAATGAAACAATTTGAAAAAGATGTACTACATTGGAAAAACTATGATTATGTAGTTATAAATGACGATCTTAAAACTTGCTATAATAATATAATTAATATTTTAGAAAAAGAGTTGAATAACAAAAAAAGTAATTATAACAGAAATAATATTGAAGACCATATAAACAAATTAATATAAATTATTCTCATATTCTTTAACCATAATAAGAAATTTTTCTGTTGAAATATTTTGAGGTCTATCAGTTAATTTAATATCAATAATTTTTGATGCATAATTAAAATTCTTAAATAACTTAATGAAATTTTTTTTTATCATTTTTCTTCTTTGACTGAAAAAAATCTGTGTAATTTTTTCTAAATTTTTAGGGCATTTAATTTTTACTATATCTGATTTAGGAATAAACTCTAACAAAGTACTATCAATCTTAGGTCTGGGCATGAAACATTTAGAACTAATATCGAATTTTTTTTTTATGTCAAACCTCCAATTAGCTAAAATTGTAATTCGACTATAGTTTTTGGAATTTACATCTGCAATTATTCTATCAGCAACTTCTTTTTGAAACATCAGAATTAATTTTTTAAACTTTATATTTGTACTTAAACACCAATAAGAAAATATCTTAGTAGATATATTATATGGTAAATTTCCATAAACTATAAAATCATCTTCGTAAAAATCTTTGGTTAGTTTAAGCACATCTTTATTAATAATTTTTATTTTATTTTTAAATTTGCTATCTAATATTTTAATAAGCTGATTATCTTTTTCGACGACTATAATTGACTTAGGTCTTGATTTTACAATGTATTCAGTAAGGTTTCCTGTTCCAGGTCCTATTTCTAAAATTTTATCATTACTGGAAATATCTCCAACACTCACAATTTTTTTTAAAATATTTTTATCAATAAGAAAATTTTGTCCTAAGCTTTTTTTAGCTTTAAAATGCATATTTTTTTAAGAATCTAATTGATTCGATTAAACTGCTCGGATCTGACTTATTTTTACCTAACATATTTACGTTTGGACCATGATCTGGTGAAATTCTTAAAAATGGTAACCCTAAAGTTATATTAATAGCTTTAAATCCATGCAGAGTTTTCATTGGCCCTAGCACTTGGTCATGATACATGCCAAAAATTACATCAAAATTTTTGGTATTTTCTTTTAAAAAAATAGTATCGGATGAATATGGACCTTTTATATTAATTTTTTTTTTTTTTAAATATTTAACTGCTGGAATAATTTCTTCTTTTTCCTTATTTTTTTTTTCAAAACTTTCACAATGGGGATTTAAGCCTGTGATAGCAATTTTAGGTTTTTTTTTTAGAATTGTTCGAAAAAAAGTATCAATTTTTATTATTTTACTAATAATATTCTTTTTTTTTATATTTTTTGGAACTTCAGAAATTGGAATATGTGTAGTGAGAGGGCTTACACTTAATCTATTGTTGAAAATTAACATTACAGGATCTTTCGCACCCGTTTTTTTTGCTAAAAATTCTGTGATACCTTTGTATTTTCCTTTTAAAAAAGTTTTTTTTGATATTGGACCATTAATTAAACCTAAGCAATTTTCTTTTTTTATAATTTCTAAAGCTTTTTTAAAAGATAATTCAATGAATTTATTTGAATGATGTGTAATTTTTTTTTTTGAGAAAGAAAATTTATTATAACTATAATTAATAAAATTAATTTTTTTTGTTTTGAAATTTGATAAATTTTTATTTAACTCATTTAATTTGAAATTATAACCAAATTTTTTAATATTTTTATTTAATATATTTTTTGATGAAATTAAAATAATTGGACAACGTGTCTTTTTAATAGCCTTAAACAAAATTTCTATAAATACACTTTGAGGCTCTCCACCAACTACAATTATTGGACTAAAATTCATTTATAACAGCTTTATTATAAACCCTTTTATAATGAAGGGTTGAATACATAGTTAGTTGTCTATTCTTTTCAAAATTTAAAGCCTTTTTAAACTGCTCTTCCTCATTAATTTCCAGTAATTGATTTTTCTTATCATTTAATTTAATTAAAATAAAACCTCCTGGGACTGTAATTGGATTAGTAAATTCACCAACTTCAATTTTTTCAATTTGTTCAGATATTTTATTTGAAAGTTGGGATTTATAAACCCATCCTATTTTACCCCCACTTTTTTTACTTTCAGAAACACTATAAATTTTTGCAGTCTCTTCGAACCCAATATTTTTAATACTTTTTTTTATTTTTTCAAATTTGATATCAAAATTTTCATCTTCATTTAAAGTAAATATTATTTCAGATAATAACATATTATCTACATAATTTTTTTCGTTTAGATTTTTAATCTTATTTCTTATCTTATTCTCATCGACTAAAACAGCATTATTATATTTCTGAACAATATAATCGTTCCATGCTACTTCTATAGCTATTTTTTTTTTTTACAGCATCCAAATTAATATTATATTTTGATAAGTATACTTTAAATTCATCTAGATTAGATATACCTATTTCAGAATACAAATCTTTTATAATCTTATTAATAATTTTATTATTGACCGCTATTTCATATAGTCTTTCAATTTCCAGTTTTTTAACTTTCTCATTGATTGCGGAGTCAATAGCATATCGATTAATATTTTCATCTGGTAGACTTCTTAAATTTGGGTTTAATGCTAACAAATAGTTTTTTTCATTTTTTACGTCTATATTTGTAATTATTTTATTATTTACTTTAGCTTTTATAAAAACCTGCGAGCTAACTAACTTGAAGTTAAAAGTTAAAAAAAAAATAATTGAAAATATTAAAAACTTTTTCATTTCCTTTTGCTAGGAGAGTTTACTGATGAGAAAGGCATAATTGAAATAGTAAAGAAAATCTCCTCATTTGGTTTTAAATCCTTATCTGAGTAATAATCTTTGTTATATTGAATAGAAGCTGTTAGACAATCATTCTTATATTCGTAAATTAAGTTATAATACTCGGTTAGATCTGTTTTTTTATTTCTACGTGTTCTATATTTTAATGAATTTGAATTATCTAATAGCAGTTTGATTTCATTAGAATAATGATTTTCATTTCCAATTTCATCATCTTCTTGTAAAAATTCGAAACTTGTAACAAATTTATTAATCGTTAAATCAGCTTTAATTAAATTATAATTGGTTGAATTTAAATCATTATCAACAGAAAAATTATAATCAAAGTTAAAATTACTATTTGGTCTAAAATTTAATGTACCAATTATATCAGAAGTTTTATTATTTATAGTTGAACTTGTAGGGAGTTTTTCGTCATTTTTATCCCTTAGCACAGAAGCTAATCCGGTAGTTAAAATACTATTATTTTGTTTGTCTGTTATTTTAAATTCTCCCCCTAAAGTTAATGATTGCCCTCCCTCGAGACTGTCATTTAAGCCCAATCTATTATGAGTAAACACATTTTTAAAATCAATCTTTCTATCAAGATTTTTTATATTTTTATTTTTATTTGGGCTATACATAAATGATGCTTTACCTGATAAAAAATTGTCTAATTTATTACCCTCTTTTTTCATTGGATATGATATGTTGTATAAAATCGAGCCAAAATTTTGAGATCTAAAATTGCTCGTATATTCTCTAGAATTATCACTGTCTGTTGTAATATTTTTAAATAAAAAATTAAATTTATTTACAAATCCATTTGAATATATTTTTGGTGCAGATGTATATCTCAAATCATTAATTAAAACTTTTTCAAATACGTTAGTATCATAATTTTTATGGTATCCGTTAGACACTAAATTAAGATTATTATTAAAATTTTTTGAAATCTCAAAACTAGGAAATAAATATTGATATTTATCACTAGATTGTTCTTTTGTTAAGTCTTCGTAAGCTTCCATTTTTGCCTCAAGATATAAATCTTCATTATTACCTCTAAAAGTTAAGAATGAATTTAATAATGAGTTATTATTTGTAATTTCAGATTTAATTTTATGTGATTTTAGGTAGCTATCATTTGAAGTAGTTTCAACATTAACTTCTAACTCACTACTTTCAAAAAAAGAAAGTTTAAGTTTAGCTAATGTATTTGAGAAAAAATGAGATTTTGAATTTTTGCTATCCTTTTTAATACTTAAATCTGTAATATGGGAAGAATTCTTGTTCTCTTGTCTATATTCATTCTGAAATAATCCTTCTGTGTCATTATAAATTTTTGGTTTGAATGTAAAATCTTTACTATCTGAAATTACTTTAAAATATGGAATAGACAATGAATCACCCAGCGAGCTAGAACTCTCAAATCTTGGCATTAAAAAACCTGATTGTCTTTTTACTGTAGGATCTGGATGAAAGAATCTAGGAAAATAAATTATAGGTTTTTCATATATCTCTAACCAAGCATTTTTATAATAAATAGTTTTTTTTGTTTTGTTATGTTTTATTTCTTGAGCTTTAAATTGCCAGGGTGGACATTCGTTTTCATTTTTTTTGCATGTAGTAAATACACCTTTTTTTATTACGGATATATTATTGTCACTGTATAAATAGTTACCTCTCAACCTAGGATCATTTTCCGTATTACCAAAACTATTTTTAGAAAAGTCTACTTTTACACCATCACCGATTATTTCATTATTTTTAAAATCAACTATTGCATTTTGAAAAAAATATTTATTACTAATGTTATCAGTCATATTCACAGTATCTATTTTTAATATTTTTTTACTTAATAAAAATTGGGATTTTTCAGATGAAATTTTATTACCATAATAATCTTTAAAAGTAGAAAAATTGTCAACAATAATTTGTTTTTTAATTTTGTCATAAACAATCTTCTCAGTTTCAAATAACAATTTTTTTTCTAAATTAATTTTTACATTTTTTTCTAAAATTA
>MDTE01132931.1_pt1 | contig 13405 bp, 13 predicted proteins | sample 811231 | NCBI WGS metagenome assembly MDTE01 (sample SAMN05326651, study PRJNA326480) | marine metagenome | isolation source: seawater | place: Indian Ocean: Red Sea | collected 2010
AAACGGGAGAAGGAGCAGGAAGCCGCCTTTGCCGGTTTTTGAAGAGAAACACGAGTTGAGCGCTCCTTCGCCGCCGAGCCGAAGATGGATGAGCGTCGCGTGAGGCTGCGCCGCCGGCCGTGGAATCGATTGGGATCGATGTATGTGTATATATGAATTACAGGTTAATCACGAAGTGTCGAAAGAGAGTAAAAGAACACGCGAGACGAGCTCAGGGCGGGGACCACGGGGTGTACCTCTTCCAGTTGCGCATCCCCCGCTTGTTGTAGAAGCTCCCCTTGGGCTGGTACATCTCCCCCTGAACGCCGGTGGTGAGCCCGCTCGCGATGAACTTCGCCTGGTACTTTGGCGCCGTGCGCGTCGCCAGCCCGGGCTCGTCGTCCACGTGAGACAGCCAGCCGTGCCACTCGGAGGGCACGGTGGACGCGTTGTAGTTGTCCAGGTCCGCGTACTCGACCCATCGATGGCGACCGGACTGGTAGCTCGTGTTCTCGAAGTACTTGTTGCCGAACTCGTCCTCGCCGACGAGCTTGCCCTTGCGGGACTTGAGCTGCCTGTCGGGGAGACGATCGAGGGGCGCGAGGCAGGCGCGGGTCAGTTCTTCGGTTCGCGTGTCGGGACGATCGACGAAGATGGATAGTCGCGCGGAGTCGCCGGGATGGAATTTTAGGGTTCTGGCGCGCGGGGGTCGGGGCGGGTGGCGGGGGAAACGCGCGCGCACCATACGCTGCCGTCGAGAATTTGCGTCCTGCAGTCGTGAGGATGGAGGCGGGAGGTCTGGTCAGCGGTCGGGGCGAGCGAGATGCGCGGTGGCCGGGTTAGATTGGGCGCCTTCCTCGCCCGTCGCGGGTGAGCAAAGGGACGAAAAAACTCCAACCGCGAAGGCGGGCCGCGGCCCCGGGTGGTGCGCGATCGGGGATCGGGCACGCACAGCATGGAGACGGAACGCGCGCCGGTGGCCCTGGCGGCGTTCCTCGCCAGGGCGTCGCCCGCGGCGATGCCCGCGTGTCGAAGCATGACGCCACTGACCCGCGACTCAAAGTGGCTCCACCAAACGGGCGTGACTCAGGTCCCGCTGTCTGGCTGTGGACTTGGCAGCTTGGTGAGATATTTGGGAGACCAAGGTGTCGTGTCGAACAGTCACTTCTCTACGCGTCTAACAGGGTCTTGAGCTGCCCCTCCACGATATCGCGAAGTCCCGGCTTCGACGCCCCGATCTTCTCCCCCGCCGCGTACATCTTCCGGAGCAACCCCGCCGCGTGCTGCCCGAGCTCCGTGACGGGAACCTGTCCATCCCCGTCCGCGGCCATCTCCGGGTTACCCTTCACCTTGCCCTTGCGTCGCAGCCTATTATCCGTCAGCGCCAAACCGTACAGCGCCCTCACGTCGCCGGCGTTGCTCATGTCCACCGCCGCGGCGTAGTACTTCCTCGCCGCCCGCAGGTCCTCCTCCGTTCCGAGCGTGTACAGGCACTCCGCCAGTCGCCGGTGATGGTAGTGCACGCTCGGCTCGGCGGCGACGACTTCTTCCCAGCAAAAGACGGCTTGCCGGTACGCGCCCCGCTCCTGATACATCCCCGCGAGCCGCTCCCACGCGCGCGTGTCCGCCATGAAGGTGTCGAGGTACTTGGCGAGCGCGTCGATCGCCTCCTTGTCCCGCCCGGCGGACGCGAGCGCGGCGACGCGTCGCTTCATGGCTCGTTGATCGGAGGGAAATTCCTCGAGCACTTTGTCGTAGACGGCCACCGCGTCGTCGACGCGACCTTTCGCCTCCAGCGACATCCCCTCGAGCCGTTTCACGCGCGAAGAGGATGGAAACGTCTCGCGGAGGACGTCTATCGTGCGATCGCACGTGTCCACGTCGTTCACGTCGAGCGCGGCGACCGCGAGTTGCTCCATGAACGCGTAGAGGTCTTGCTTCTGGACCTTGGCGCGCTTCTGATTGTTGACGACGAGGGAGGCGGCGCGGTAGACGGGATCGGGGCGCCGGAGCTTGTGCTCGTCGATCATGCGGAGGTACTTGATGCACGACGCGAGGTCGACCTTCTCGAATCCCTTGGACACGAGGTACTCCTGGTGCGTGGAAGCGCGGGATCGGGGGGAGGTGGATTTAGGGTACGCGATCGGCGGGTCATCGGGATGGGATCTGGGTGCCCGCGCGTGCGCTGGGCGGGGTGGACGCGAACGGCTCTTTCTCTCTCTCGCGCACCTCCTCGTCGTCGAGCTCTCGAAGCGTGGTCTTGTTCGCGGAATTCATGACGCCGCGCCGGTGTCGACGACTCCGCGCGCCTTCGCAAGTGGTCTCCTCCGATCGGGAGGACTTTCAGGCTTCGCGGGTCTGTCTGGAGGCGAAATCCGGGGAGCCGTTTGAACGTGCGGTGCCCAAAAAAGCTGGGGCAACAACCGGAGTCAAAGCGACCCGGCCGCGTCGCCGCACACCACTCGCGCGCCTCCATCCGCGTCGCGCACGTTCCCTGGACCATCCGCGCGGAACAAGGTCGCGTCATTCGGTCGACGCGCGCGCTCGCGGCACCGCTCGTTCGCGTGAGAGGCCCCGGAGGCCAACTCGAAATCTCGCCCTCGGCTGCGCGGTTGGGCGAACACAAGTGGCGACGATGATGAGGCAGAGGGGGGGATACGGGGGCGATAAGCCGGTGTTCTCGTTCGCCGATAACCGCGGCGTCGAGATGACATCCGTGGCACCCGACGCGACGGACACGACGGCGCGCGGCGGGGCTCCTCGCATGGCGCACAGAGCCGTCGCCTCCGACGTGACCCTGCAGATGCTGATATCGTTCAACGTTTACTTCTCCGTCTGCTTCTGGGTCGCGACGGTGGTGGCGACGTTCGTCAAGACCAACGGCGCGAGGGAGGACTTCGACGAGATTCGGCCGGTGATGATCTGCATGTACGCCGTGTTCGAACCCGCGCGGCTCTACGCGGGATTCGCGGGTAACCTGCAGGAGCAGGTGCCGATGCTCATCGGATTCGTCGCGCTCAGCTTTTGCGTCGCGCTTCCCCTGCACTTTTACTTCCTCGCAGGGCAGATGGGCGCAGTGGCGTTCGACAAGGCTCTGAACCTGTTCGCGGTGGTGTACGTCATCGTGCAGGTGGTGGCTGGGGTAGTGGCGGCGCGGAAGATCCTCGCGTCGCAGTCGCTCTCGTTCTTCATGTCCGAGCTGCGGTGACGAAGAGACCAAGAGACCGAGAGTGCAACCGTGTAAAACAATCAACTCGAGAGCGTCGTTCATCGCTTTCGACGTACAGACTTACAGACTCACTCGCCAGAGGACACGCTCAAAACTGCTTGTTCTCGTCGTTGCCCGCCATCGCCGCGTTGGCCTGCGCCGCCATCGCCCGTTCGCCCTTGTCCGGCTTGACGTAATGACTGAACGCCATGGCGGCGAACATCGTCGTGTACTGTAAATAAAAAAACCACGTCAGTCCAATTGCCCATACGAAGATTAAAATAAACGCACCAGGGTGTACGACGTCGCCGACGTCTTCGGAGGGTGCCCCTCCATCGCGGGCGACCACACCCGGATGAAGTAGTGGAAACCGATGCACAGGCTCAACGCGAGGTTGCCCACCGCCGCGACCTTCATGTTCTCCGCCCTGGTGCTCCACAGCATGCACACGTGCACCACCTGAACGACGATGAAAGCGCCGTACGCCGCGCACTTGAATGCAAAAAAAACCACGTCAATCTATTTGCCCATACAAAGATGAAATAAAAATAAACGCACCTTGAAGAATTGGAGGATGAGGTAATCCGCCTCGTTGGACTCCTGGAGCGACGCCATCGGCTCGTTGCCCGTCCACAGGTTGATGACGACGAGTAAGGCGCAGTAGCACGCGTTGTAGACGTTGATGGCGAGCAGGAGCTTCTGAATGCTGAGCAGCGCGTCCATCGCTTTAAACACCGCGTACGCCGCGCAGAACGGTAAGACTAATAAAACATACGAGACGATCGCGGCAGTCAGAGGGGCGTACTCCTTCGGCACGTACCCCTCGATCCAGCCGTGGGCGGTTCGATGCAGCGTGCTGTGGTGCTCCTGCATCCGCGGGAGGACGTGCGAGGACGACTTGGTGGACGCCGCCTTCCACGTGTTCACCGGTAACCCCCACGAGTTCACCGCGAACGCGGCGATGGCCTCGTCGTCGCTCTGGCGGAGGGCGCGTGTGGCGCCGAGGGGTCGCGCGGCGTCGACGGGCGCGGCGGGCGCGAGGAGCGCGCACGCGATCAGCGCGACGCACGCGAGGCGCGCGAGGGTCCGAGGGAACCTCATCGTCGGCGCGCAGCTGGACGAACGCTGTGGGGCGCCCCGAGAAAACTCCGCCCGCTGTGTTCGTGTGGTCACGCGAAAGCTGGTCACGCGCAGCCAGCTGTGCCGCCCCGCGGGCGCTGGTTCGTGGGGACGAGGCGAACCCGTCGCAGACCGCGCCTCGCCCTGCTCGAGATGGCGGCGAGGGACCCGACGGTCGAGGAGTACGCGATCCGGTTCGTCCGCAAGTACCTGAAGGTGAGCGCGCGCGCGCCGCCCCGCCCCTTCCCGCGCGCGCCGCCCCGCGCCCCGCGAACCTCGCCCGCGGCACCACGAACTTCTCTCCCGTCCTTCCCGTCCTCCTCGCCGAGACCGACGCCCCTTCCCGCGCCCCGCGCTCCTTCCTCGCCGCAGGGTGACTTCGCGCGCGCCGCTCGAACGAACGACGACGACGACGCCAACCGCGCCGCCGCCGCCGACACCCTCGTCGACCTTCTCCGCAAGTGCTCCGACGACCCCGTGCTGCTCAAGGTGCCCCTCCGCGTTCTGCGCGACGAGATACTGCGACGCTACGACGAACACCGACGCCGACGCGAACGCGACCGCGCGTCGTCGTCGTCGGAAGATGAACCGTCGCTGCCGCGAGACGTCGAGTCCCTCTTCGCGCTCTTCGACGGCGTTCACCGAACCTGCGTCACCCTCGCCTCAAGGCTCACCGCGGGCCCGTACGAGACGATAGACCGAGCGCTTCGCCTGCGGCTCTTCCTCTGCGTGTGCGGGGAGACGTGGCGAGACGCGCCGGCGCTGAGAGCGTCGGCGTTGCGTCGGTGTCACGCGTTCGCGCGCGAGGAGGACGCGCACGAGGCGTCGCGGAAGACGACGACGATGACGACGACGAAGGCGGGCACGGCGGGCGGCGCGACAGCTGTGTTTTCTCGCTCGCCGGCTTCGTCGTCGGCTTCGTCGTCTGCGTCGTCGTCGTCGTCGTCGTCGGGGTGGCTCGGATCCATCGCGTCGCGTGCCGTGCCCGCGTTCGTGTCGCACGATGCCGTGGACGTCTCCAGCTGGCGTCGCGTGATTGGCCAGATCTTCGCCAGGTGCCCCGCGCGGCTCATGTCGCCGACGGTGGAGTGCCTCCTGGAGTCCCTTCGACGAAAGGAGGGCGACTCGGGCGACTCGGGCGACTCGGCGAACGTGAACGGGCCAATCGCGAGTCGCCAGCTGGAGCTCGACGGCAACGACAACGACTCGGCTCGAACGACGGCGACGCCGCCGCCGGCTACGTCGCCGCCGGACCTCCTCGGCGACGCACAGCTGTGCGCCGGGTTCGACGGGTTCGACGTGACCACCCCGATCGACGACGATCGCAAAAACCTGACCGCCGGGTGGGAAACCTTCGAGACGCCGCCGACGACGTTAACGCCGCCGACCCCGACGCTGACGACGACGCTGACGACCGACGGGCGCTCCTCCCGAGCTCTCCCGACTCGCTCATCCACCGGCGCGAGCACCGGCGAGAAAGGGCTCGTGTTCGACGGAAGCTTCGGTTCCGACGCCTCGTTGACGTCGGCGTTCAGGCCTCGGGCGGATCCTTTCACGCGCGCGGATCACGGGACGTCGCACGCGCCCGGCGCGACGTCGGAGCCGCCGGCGGCGTCGGTCTCGGCGTCGTCGTTTGGCGCATTCGGTTCCTTTCTCGAGACGTCGTCGGGAAAGGAGCCCTCGCGATCGCCGTCGTCAGCCGCGGACGGGTCCGGAAAGTTGGGAGCGCTCGCGTCGGTGGCGGCCAGGTTGCCCGTGCGCGACTCGCACGACTTCGACGAGCTCGTGCGCGACTTGGAGCGCATGTGAGGTAGCCTCCGTAAAAGGCGAGGCGACGGCGGAATCGGGCCTGGAAAGGAACAGACGAAAGGAACGCACGACGCACACGAGAGGTTCCCTGACGTTACGCACGACGCGACGAAACACTTGCACGATCGCCTTCTCGTTAATACGTCTTAATAAGCCCAGCGCGATTGCCTAAACGTCGCGCGCCTTTCAATCCATCCCCCACCGCCAAAACATCGCGCTCCACCGCCGTCCCCTCCTTCCTTCTCGACTCCTTCACGCGCCCGCCGCTCACGTGTTCTTCTCGAGGACCGCCAGCGCCGGGGCGAGGTAGTTGTTGCTCTTGCCCGCCACCATCGCCACCTTCTCGTACGCGCCTCCAACCTCAGCCTCGAAGCACACGTCGAACGACTTGTTCCTCGCCTCCGTCTCGTGTAGCGCCTTGACGCACACGTCCGCGACGTCGGCGCAGGAGATGTAGTTGGAGATGCGGTTACCCTGGTCGAACACCAGCGCCTTGTTCCCGCCGGGCTCCTCCAGCAGCTGACCGGGCCTGACGATGGTGTACCCGAGGCCCGAGTTACGCAGCGTTCGCTCGCCGTCGCGCTTGGCTCGAACGAGCTTATCGCGATCCTCGCCGTCGGGAAGGCCGGCGCCGCCGCAGGACACCAGGACGAAATCCGTCTCCTCGCCCTTGGGCAGCGCCTTGACGTACTCCAGCTCGAGCTCGAAGCTGTTGTTGGACGGGGCGTCGAGCTCCGACATCCACTCCGGGCCGCCGCCGCCGCCGTTGGTCCCCGCCCCGGCGGATCGGCTCTGGTTCCTAGCCTCGAATCGCAGCCCGACGCGCTCGATGGCGTTGAGGTCGACGGGCGCGACGGCGTCCACCTCCGCGTCCCCTCCGCTGTTGTACGCGCGGTTGAACACCTCCGGCCTGAACTGCGAGAACGGTATGCGCACGATCTGCCACTTCCCCGTCGTGGCGAACGGCGCGATGAACGTGCGGCCCTCCACGCCGCCTTCCGAGAGGACGACAGAGTACCGCTTGCCGTCGCCGCGGAGTCGAAGTAAGACGCCCTCGTGGTCCCGAAGGACGACGGTGCCGGCGGCATCGCCGCTTCCGAGGGCGTCGCACGCGCACGAAATCTGCGCCACGCCCGTCTTGGCGAACACGTACCCGCTGAACGTCGGGTACGAGGAGGAATTGGAATCGGACTCGTCCGACTCTTTGTCGAAGAAGATGCGCTGCGCCACCTCGGCGGCGGCTTGCCAGCGGCCGTCCTCGGGGTTCACCAGCCTCGTCTCGTCCACGGTCCAGTCGTCGAAGACGTCGCGGAACTTGGCGAAGCTGTAGAGCATCTGCTTGGACTTTTGGCTCCGACCCGCGCGCCTGGACGCTAACGAGTTGTTGTAATCCTGGAGCGCCTTGGCGGCGATGCGAACCCCTTCCGCGTCGACGTTCGCGAGCTCGGACGACATGAACGTCTTCGCCCTGGCGCAGTACACCACCTTATTGACGCCGGAAATGGCGAGCTCCAACGTCTTCGCGTCGGAGACGTCTCCGACGTACGCCTGCACCTTGTCGGGTAAGAGCTCGCGGTCGCTTTCTTTGCGCACGAGCGCCTTGACGGTGTAGCCGCGCAGGAGGAGCTTGCGGACGAGGACGCGGCCGACGCGACCGGCGGCGCCGACGACGAGGACGGTGGTGAATCGCGCGTTCGGGGTCTCGTATTCCGTGAGGTCATCGCCGGAGAGGAGATCGGCGGAGTAGACGGCGTCGTACTTGGCCTCGTCGATGGACGGCGACCGCGCGAGCTGGGTCAGGCCGGTGATGCCCTTGAAGAAGCCGTCGGTGAGCTGCCTGGCGCGTCGTCCGAGGTCGAGCGGGTTGAGCGTGGGCGAGTTGTCCTTGCCCTGCTTGGCGGCCTCGCGCCTGCGGCGGACCGTCTCGGAGACGGTCTCGTCGTCGATCGAGGTCCTCGCGTCCTTCTCGTCGGTGGCGCGAGTCACGACGAGCGTCGCGCGTCGTCCCATCATCTGGACGGCAGCGGCAGCCTTTTCGCGCTCGACGCGCCGGGTCGAACGGGCGGCCCTCGGGCGCGCATCGCCGGACGCGCGCGCGGCGATGCCGGGGACGGCGAGCCTCGCGGCGGCAACGGTCGACATGACGATGTCGGTGTGCGCGCGTGTCGGTGTCGTATCGCTCGCGTCAGACGAGTGCGTGCGCGGGACGGCGCTTGGAGCGAGTTGGATAAAGCAATGAGCGGCGCTGCTGGCGCTTTGGGGCGTCTTCTCATTCGGCCACGTCACTCTTTCGCAAACGCCACAGGTGGGTAGTCAGAGAGTTGGCTATTTCTTGGAAATGGAAGGTTTCAGTGGGCTGATCTCGACGGCAAACACAGTTCGGGGCGAGTCGATTTCGTATTACAATCCCCCCAAAATCGTGTCGTCGACCAGTGCTAAAATCGATTGCCGACGCTTCCCTCTCTAAGTGTTACCCTCTCTATCCTGTGTACATGTGGCGTATACGCCGCGGCAGTCCTCGCGGCTTTGCGTACAGATTACGACTGCTCCCACCGCCCCTCCGTCTCCTCCTCCTCCAACGACGACGCGGCCGTCGAGGCGGGTGACGATGCGGCGCCGATGTGATTGACAAAAATGCTCGACGCGCGTTCGGGTGGCTGCGGGCGACTGACGACCGCGTCGTCGCCGCGCGCCTCGCCCCGTGCGCGTCGGGTGAAAAGGTTGAAAAAAAAACTTCAGACGTGATGTGCAGACAGGGTCCCGTCGTGTATAAACGCCGCGACGTTTTCGTCTCGGTGTTTAGTTTGACGACTACGTGGGACGACTCGGCAGCGCTCGCCAGTCTCACGGCTCCTCGCCAAACTCCTCCTTGAACTCCTTGCGAGACTGGATGATCAGGCCGGCGAGCGCGCGTTGCTGCTCGCTGGTGCCCGTGGGGTTACGCCTCGGCACCCTCCAGTTCTTGTGCTTCATGTATTCCTGTCGTTAATAACGGCGGCGGGACGGCGTCGTCAGCGCGAAGTCGCGACGACGGGCATCGTCACAGGGCATCGTCTCGGGGCGAAAAAAAGCGCAGAGGGCGGTGGTTGAAAAAGGGGGTAAAAAAAGCGACGCACCTCCGAGACGGTGATGAGCTGCCGCATGTTCTTCATCCGCCTGCTCCGCGGTAACTTGCGCTGGCCGAGCAGCTTACCGAACGGCGCCGTGTGCAGCGTCGCGCGGCAGTTCGGGCACCTGGGCGTCCTCCTGCGACGCAGCGCGTCGAGGAGGAAGTCCTGCGCGCAGTCGCGATGAAAGGCGTGACCGCACGCGTGCAGCACGAGGACGCAGTCGCCGCCTGGGCCGGGCAGCGGGAGCGGTTCGAGGCAGACCGTGCACGCCTCCGGGCCGTCGACCCGCGACCTCGTGCCGCAGCACGCCATGTCGGCGCCTCTATTCGCTTCCGGGAACGTGCGGCGACGCGCGGAGTTCACGCGACGGACGACGAGGGCTTCGACGTCGGTGCGAACCACGATGCGCGCCTTATCCGAAGTGGGATTTGCGTGGGCTCTCGCGACGCGCGGGTTCGGTCGCGGCGGTCGCGGGGTTCGAGGCGCGTCTACCTCGGAGAGCGCACCCCGCGCTGGGAAGTAGCGAAGCTTTCGCCGCGCGGCCCTCGGCGACGGGCGCAGCGCGCGTGCGACGGCGCCGGTCGTAAAGGGCGTCCGCGTCAACGTTTCTTCTCGCTTTAACGTGGTCGTCTCTGCTTTTTCTCGGTGAAAAGCAGGTGCGCTCCGGCCGGGGTGATAACGGCCGTCTAAATAACGGTTTGCGCGGCTCCAATTAAATTCGCGGAGATTTTTTTCTGGGTGAAGGCCCATAGGATTTTCATGCCAATTTCCACGCCCGCCCGCCGGGAGAGCCCGTTGGAGCCAGCAGAGACGAGCGCGCGGTTCTGCCTACTGGGCCAGCGGATGGAGGCCCTCTACCGCCGCGCGTCCGGCGCGAGGAAGAAACCGAATCAGGAGCCCGTGACGCGCGATGCTTACGGCTTCGTGGTGCGTCCATTCAGAGGCTGCGGCCGCCCGCCCGTTGCTGACATTCACGGAATCTCCACTGGGCACCCCGCACGCGTCTCTCGTCCCCGTCCCCGCCTCACCCTCCCGCCGCGCCCGCTTCCGTTCGCGCAGGTCAAGCCGGAACACGTGGAGGCGTACAGGCGTAACGCGCCGATGTACGTCGACGAGGAAGCCGAGCGCGCGACGCGATGGGACGCGTTCCTCGCGCAGAAGGACGACAACGGCAACGACGACGACGACGCCCGAGATGGCGCGCGCACCCTCGACGCGCTCGTCCGCGTCCTCGACGCCAGGGCCGCCCGGGGAAGCGGCGACGACGCGTTGGAGGAGAGCGACGAGGAGCGCGAGCTGCGCGCGCTCGTCGCGGGGGGGGTGCCCATGGCGCTCCGGGGACGATGCTGGCAGATCTTCGCGCGAGTCAAGGAGCGGCGACGCGACGGCGTATTTCGCGAGCTCCTCGTCGCCGCGGGCGAGACGGTATCGGCGGCGACGGAGACGAACGATCGGCGGGACGAGGGCGACGGGGACGAGGAGGACGCCGTGGAGCGCGCGCTGGCCTCCTTGGTCGACGCGACGTGCGAGGCGGCGGCGGATGACGGTTCGCGCACAGCCGCGCCGAATCACGGCTGCGCGGATCCGACGTTTCGCCGGGTCCGGAAACAAATCGACAAGGATCTCCCGCGAACGTTCCCGGGGCACCCGCTCCTGGACGGCATCGGGCGCGACGCCCTCCGCAGGGTCCTGTGCGCGTACGCCCTTCACAACCCCGCGGTGGGGTACTGCCAGGGCATGAACTTCCTCGCCGCGCTGCTCTTGCTGCTGATGGAGGAGGAACCCGCGTTCTGGTGCCTGAGCGCGCTCGTCGAGGACATCCTGCCGGGGTACTACGGGAACACGATGCTGGCGTCCGCGGTGGACCAGGCGGTGCTGAGGACGTTCGTGGACGCGCGGTTCCCGCGCGTGGGCGCCGCCCTGGACGACGCCGGCGTGCCCCTCGCCGCCGTCACCGGCTCGTGGTTCCTGACGCTGTACGTCAATCACCTCCCGTGGGAAACGGCGCTGCGAGTGTGGGATGTGCTCCTGTTCGAGCGCACGCGCAGGGTGCTGTTCCAAACCGCTCTCGCGCTCATCGACGTCAACGCCAAGCGCATCGTGGAGGCGGGGCGGTGCGACCGGCTGATGGAGTGCGCGGTTTCCGTCGCCCCCGCGCAGTTCGACGGGTCCGAGCTTCTCATCGCCGCGACGTGCGGAGCTTTCGCGGATGTGACGTGGACGGAGATCATGTCTTCGTACGCGTCCCACCACTCGGAGCTCACGAAGGCTGGAGTGGACGGGACGGTGAACGGGCGGAATAACCTACGCGCGAGCGTGAGCGCGGCGCCGACGTCGCAGCTGGCGACGGTCGGGGGGTCGGGAGAGTACGGGACGGGCGACGGCGAATGTCCTCGAAATGGGCGCTTCCCGCCGACGCCGATGCAGGAGGGGTGGGCGGGCGCCGAATCGGACGACTCCGACTCGGAGGACGAGGATACCGGGGGTGCCGAGGGTGCCGGGGTTGCCGACGGGGGGGGCTTGGCGGTGGTGGACGATTGGTTCGCGGTGCGCTCGCGCATCGCTCGAGCGCCGCAGATCGTCGGCGACGGCGCGGGCCAATGCGTGGTCGTCTCGCCGACGCCGCCGCCGCTCGCCGACGCCGTCGCCGCCTCCGCCGCCCCCGGGTCACCCAAACGACGCGGCCGCGCGTCGTCGTACGCCAGCTACATGAAGGTCCTCGGCCGCAGCTTCAAGGGGCTCTACTCGAGCGGCGGCGGCGGCGGCGTCGGATCCGGCTCGACGTCGCGAGATCCAAATCCCGATCCAAAGCCCGGTCGTCCTTCCGGAACGGCGGCTCGGGGCGCGGGCGTCGCCGGGATCGCGCCGCGCGCCGCCGTCCCGGAAGCACGACGCGACGTCCGCGTCGTCCTCGCCTACGCCGACGACGGCGCGAGCGACGCCGCGGTGCTCGCGAGGGCGCTCGACGAAGGCGCGCGTCTCCGAGCGGAGCTCGAAGCGGCTCGGATGCAAAGAGACGCCGCCGCCGACGCCATGGAAGCCCTCGCGTCGCGACTCGCCGACGCCACCGCGCTGGCGACCGCGAGGGAGAGGCAGCTCGAGGTGATGTCGGGCGTGTTGGCGATTCACCGCGACGAGTGCGCGGGGAAGGACGCGGAGCTGTGCGCGCTGCGGGACGAGAACGCGAGTCTGCGGGAGTTGGTGGAGAGGTTGGGGGAGCCGCCGGGGAGCGTCGTGAGGTCCGAGGTTCGAATCCCACGGTCGCCAGAGGGGAAGAACGCGGTCGCGTCGGGGGTGACGGGGATGACGGAGACGGAGGAGGAGAAGTGGGCGGCGCGCGGGGGGTTCGCCACGCCCGAGCCCGCGAGGTGAGCTTTGCCGCGTCGCTTTGCCTTTGAAATGCTACCTCGTTGATCACCTTCGTAAGAGACGACCTCGTCCCCGTCCCATCCTCTGGGCGCTCGTCGTTCGCTCACTCGTCCTTGGACGTCTCCCGCGTCACCAGCGTGCCGATCTTGTACTCGTCCACGATGTCCATCACGCGGCTCGGGTGCTGCGGCCCGTGGAAACCCTTCGTGGCGTCTCCCCCCGCGTTTTTCATGATGGACGCGACGCCGCCCGGGTGCTCGTCCACGTACTCGGTGACGTCGTACACGTTCCCGTCGATGATGAGCCACAGGTCGTCCTGGGTCTTGTGCTTCGCCACGTCCGCCGCGGTGTAGGACCCGTCCTTGCCGCCGTAGCCCGTGCCCACCACAACCTTTGGCCCGTTACCGAGCTGCGCCATCTGCTTCTTGACGAAGGAGATCACCGGTATGGAGAAGACCGCGATGAAGGAGAGGATGAGGTAGAGGGTGTTGTTGATCTCGGATTTGACGATGAGGCCCATGGTTGACGGGCGCGATGCGCGTGCGGGGTGGTGCGGTGCGCGCGCGCGGGCGAGTGGCGAGCCGAAGGGCACCGATCAGAAAAGGAGGGCGGGCGCCCGGTGTTGCTGCACTTCTCGAGGCAGAGAGGAGACCCGATCTGCTGCACCGGATCAAGACCGCCAGCTGGCACATCTCCCGCGGTTTTCCTCGGATACGGTAACAACGACGACGCGTCCAGGCGTCGCCTCGCCAGAATGGCGATCGCGCTGACCGACGCGCAGGTGCGCTCGCTGCGTGCGAGGTTCGACGCG
>MDTE01049041.1_pt1 | contig 13404 bp, 9 predicted proteins | sample 811231 | NCBI WGS metagenome assembly MDTE01 (sample SAMN05326651, study PRJNA326480) | marine metagenome | isolation source: seawater | place: Indian Ocean: Red Sea | collected 2010
GGTCTTCCCTGAACTGACGCTGACCACCTTCTTCCCCCGGTGGTGGGTGGACGACCTGTCCGAGGCCGACCACTTCTACGAGACCGAGATGCCCGGCCCCGAGACCCAGCCCCTGTTCGACGAGGCCCGTCGCCTCGGCGTCGGCTTCCACCTCGGCTACGCCGAGCTCACCGCGGACGGCCACCGCTACAACACGGCCCTCCTCGTCGAGCGGGACGGCACGGTGGTTGGGCGCTACCGCAAGGTCCACCTGCCCGGTCACGAGGACCACGAGCCGTGGCGGGCCTTCCAGCACCTCGAGCGCTACTACTTCGAGCCCGGCGAGGGCTTCGAGGTCCACGGGGCGTTCGGCGGCGTGGTCGGTATGGCGATCTGCAACGACCGCCGATGGCCCGAGACCTATCGGATCCTCGGCCTCCAGGGCTGCGAGCTGGCCCTCATTGGCTACAACACGCCCATCCATTACGCCCCGGACCCCAACCAGGACCGACTCCAGGGCTTCCACAACGGCCTGGTCCTCCAGTCCGGCGCCTACCAGAACGGCATGTGGGTGGTCGGCGTGGCCAAGGCGGGGTGCGAGGAGGGCTGCGACCTGCTGGGTGAAACGTCGATCATTGCCCCGTCGGGCGAGGTCCGGGCCATGGCGACCACCGTCGGCGACGAGCTGGTGGTGGCCACAGCGGAGCTGGACCTGTGCGCCGACTACAAGGAGACGCTCTTCGACTTCGCCCGGTACCGCCGGCCCGAGGTCTACGGCCGGATCACCGGCCAGCGGGGCCCCGAGGTACCCGACGGCGTGCAGGCCGCGCTGGCCGCAGCGGCGGAGGGAGGGGACCGATGACCACCTTCGACCTGAACGGGACGACCGTCGAAGCCTCGGCGGACCATCCGCATCTGCTGGCCGCCCTGCGCGACGAGCTGGGGGTCACCTCGCCCAAGGACGGGTGCTCGCCGTCGGGTCAGTGCGGCTGCTGCACCGTACTGCTCGACGGGAAGGCTCGGGTGGCCTGCCAGATGTCGATGGAAAAGGCCGACGGCGCCTCGGTGACCACGCTGGAGGGCCTGTCGGTCGGCGAGCGGGAGCGGTTCGCCACCGCCTTTGCCGCCCACGGCGCGCTCCAGTGCGGCTTCTGTACGCCGGGCATCGTGATGCGGGCCAAGTCGCTGCTCGACAAGGCGGCGGACAAGGGCAAGCCCCTGGGCCGGGACGACGCGGCCCGCCATCTCGGTGCTCACCTGTGCCGGTGCACCGGCTATGTGAAGATCCTCGACGCCGTGGAGGCCTTGGCCACCGGCGAGGTGGCCGTGCCCCTGCCCAACGGCGGCGTCGGGTCCAGCGGCGTGAAGGTTGAGGCGTGCGAGCTAACCCTCGGCGACCGGCCCTACGTGGACGACCTGGCGCCCGACGGCGACGGTCCCGACGCCCGGGTCCCTGGCGGTTGGGCGGCCGACGACCTGTTGCACGCCGCGCTGCGCCTGGCCGACCATGCCCGGGCCGACGTGGTCCGGATCGACGCCTCGGCCGCCGAGGCCATGGACGGCGTTCGCCGGGTCCTCACCGCGGCCGACATCCCCGGAGCCCGACGGGTGGGGATCATCCACAGCGACTGGCCGGTCATGATCCCCGAGGGCGGGCGTACCTCGTACCTGGGCGACGTGCTGGCCGTCGTGGTGGCCGACGACCGGGAAATGGCCCGCCGGGCGGCGGCGGCCATCGACGTGGAGTACGTCCCGTTGACCGTCTACAGCGACCCGGTGGTGGCTGTGGCTGCCGACGAGGACGCCGTCTGGGAGCTCGACGGCAACGTGTTGTCGACGTCCACCTACGCCCGGGGCGATGTTGAGGCGGCGCTGGCCGGCTCGGCCCACGTGGTCGAGGAGGTCTTCCAGACCCAGCGCATCGAGCACGCCTTCGTGGAGCCCGAGTCCACCCTTGCCGTGCCGGTGGAGGGGCCGGGTGGCCTACCTGGCCTGTACGTGTACTCCGGCGGACAGGGCGTGTGGGACGACCGGAACCAGATCGCCACGGTCCTCGACGTCGACCAGCAGCGGATCACCGTGGAGCTGGTGTCCAACGGTGGCGCCTTCGGGGGCAAGGAGGACATGTCCAACCAGGCCCATGCCGCGCTGGCCGCCTGGCTGGTCGGCCGCCCCGTCCGCTGCACGTTGTCGCGCGAGGAGTCGCTCCTCATGCACCCCAAGCGGCATCCCATCCGCATGGCCTACCGGGCCGGCTGCGACGCCGACGGACGCCTCACCGGCCTGTGGGTGCGGATGATCGGCGACTCCGGCCCGTATGCCTCGGTCGGCATGAAGGTCCTCGAGCGGGCCGCCGGGCACGCCAGCGGTCCTTATGAGCTGCCCGTCATCGACGTCGAGGCCACCGCGGTGCGGACCAACAGCCCGGTGTGCGGGGCGTTTCGGGGCTTCGGAGCCAACCAGGCCCAGTTCGCCATGGAGGGCGTGATGGACCGCCTGGCCGAGAAGGCGGGCATCACCGGCTGGGAGATCCGGGACCGCAACGTGGTGTCGCCCGGCGCGGTGTGGGGACCGGGCCAGGTCATGGACGACGGCTGCCTGGGCGCCCGGGCCTGCCTCGACGAGGTGAAGGACGCCTACGACGAGGCAGTGGCCGCCGGACGGCCGGTGGGCCTTGGACTCGGGCTCAAGAACTCTGGGTTGGGCAACGGCTTCAAGGAGATCGCCAAGGCCGTCGTCCGCTTCACCGATGAGGGTCGGGTCGAGGTCCGGCACTGCTGGACCGAGATGGGGCAGGGCATCCACACCGTGGTCCTCCAGGTGGCCGTCGAGGAACTGGGCGTCGATCCGGCCCTCGTCGACGTCGTCGTGGACACCACCCGGGAACTGGGGGCAGGCCAGACCACCGGGAGCCGCGGCACGCTTATGGGCGCCGGCTCGGTGGCCGACGCCTGCCGCCACGCGTTGGCCGAAGGGTGCCGGCCGGGCGTCGACTACGAGGGCGAGTACCGGGTCGACTGGACCAACTCGCTGTCCGACGGCGTCGAGAACCCGATCATCCACTCCACCTTCGGCTACGCCGCCCAGATGGTGGTGCTCGACCCCGACACCGGCGACGTGGACCACGTGGTCGCCGCCCACGACGTGGGCCGGGCCGTCAACCCGCTGCTGTGCGAGGGGCAGGTGGAGGGTGCGGTGCACATGGGCCTGGGCTACGCCCTGACCGAGGGCTTCCCGGCCGACGCCGACGGTCGCCCACGCAACGACACCCTGCGCAGCCTGGGGATAATCCGGCCCAAGGACATGCCCCCGGTCGACGTGCGCCTCATCGAGTCGCCCCAGCCCGACTCCCCTTACGGCATCAAGGGCGTGGGTGAGATCGGGCTGGTGCCGACGGCCGGAGCGGTGGCCGCCGCGCTGCACGCCCACGACGGCCAGTGGCGTCACGCCCTGCCCATGGCTGCCCCCGAGCAGCAGGAGCAGTGGGCTCCGTGGGACGGTCGATGACCGGTCCCGACGCCGATCGGGTCGCCGACGTGCGGCCGCCGGGCACCACCCCGGGGCTGGTCTGCGCGCACCACCACCTGTACTCGACGCTGGCCCGTCGCATGCCAGCCCCGCCGCGCACTCCGGCGGGGTTCACCGACATCCTGGAGCTGGTCTGGTGGCGTCTCGACCGGGCCCTCGACCTCGAGTCGATCCGGTGGTCGGCCATGCTCGGCGCCGTCGAGGCCCTCGAACGGGGCTGCACGGCGATCATCGACCACCATGAGTCGCCCGAGGCCATCGACGGGTCGCTGGACGTGATCGCCGAGGCGTGCGCCGAAGTGGGCGTAAGGGTGTCATGCGCCTATGGGATCACCGACCGCCATGGAACCGACGGGGCCCGACGCGGCCTGGCCGAGAACGAGCGGTATCTGCGGGCCGGTGGCCGGGGCATGGTCGGCGTGCACGCCGCTTTCACCTGTACCGATGGGAGCCTCGAGGCGGCCGCCGGCCTGGCCGCGGACCTCGGCGTGGGCGTCCACGTCCATGTGGCTGAGGGCGACGCCGACGTGGGCGTGGCCGACCGACTCCGTCCGCTGGCCGCCGACGACTGGCTGCTGGTCCACGGCGTTCACCTGCCCGACGACCACGGCCTGGCCGGGACCGTCGTCCACAACCCCAGGTCCAACATGAACAACTCGGTCGGCTACGCCCGGCCCACCCGGTTCGCCAACCCGGTGGCGCTGGGTACCGACGGCATCGGGGCCGACATGCTCGACGAGTTCCGCTTGGCCTACGTCCGCCACCGGGAGGACGACGTGACCGCCACCCCGGAGACGGCCTGGTCGTGGCTGGAGGCCGGCTGGGACCTCTTCCCCGAGGCCCGGGGTGACGTGGTCACGTGGTCGTACGCCCACGTCGACCCGTGGTCGCTGGCCTTCACCACCGGCGTGGGGCCGACCACCGTGGAGGTGGACGGCGAGGTGGTGCTGGCTGACGGACGACCCACCCGGGTCGACGCCGACGAGGTGCGGGCCCGTGCCGCCGAGGAGGCTGCCCGCCTCCACGTCCGCCTGGCCGAGGCCTGAACGCGGAGCCGAAACCCGAAGCCGAGCCATGGAGGAGGAGACGACGTGACCCGACTGGCCATCTACCTGCAGGACGCCCACCCCATCGCCGAGGCGATGGAGTACGCCACCTACGCAGAACAGCGGGGCTTCGAGGCGGTGTGGCAGGCCGACTCCCGTCTGGTGCGCGACGCCGTGGTGCCCATGGCCGCCTTTGCCACCTGTACCGAGACGCTGAAGATCGGCTCCGGGGTGGTCGACTGCTGGACCCGTAACCCGGCCCGCCTGGCGTCGACCTTCTCCACCCTCGACGACCTGGCGCCGGGCCGGATGATCCTCGGCATCGGCGCCTGGTGGGATCCCCTGGCCGCCAGGGTGGGCATCGAGCGCCGTCGTCCGCTGACCGCCATGCGCGAGGTGGTGGAGGCTTGCCGGGCCCTGCTGGCCGACGAGACGGTCACCTACGACGGGGACTTCGTGCACCTCGACGGGGTGGAACTGGACTACGTGTACCAGGAGCGCCGGCCCAAGGAGGTCCCCATCTACATCGGGGCCACCGGTGACCGGATGCTGGAGCTGACCGGCGAAATCGCCGACGGCGTGGTGCTCAACTACCTGGTGTCGCCGGAGTACAACCGGCGGGCCATGGACCGCCTGGCTGACGGCGCGGCCCGGGTCGGACGTTCGGTTGACGACCTGGACCGGCCCCAGTTGGTGGTGTGCTCGGTGGCCGAGACCCGGGCCGAGGCGCTTGACGGGGCCCGCCTCATGGTCACCCAGTATCTGGGCCAGCAGCCGCACATCATGAAGGCCTCCGGGGTGCCCGAGTCGCTGCTCGAGGAGATCGGTCGGGTCCTGACCTGGCCGGCCACCCACGAGCAGGTGGTGGCCGCCTCGAAGCTGGTGCCCGACGACGTCGTCCAGATGATCTGCGCGGCGGGCACCGCAGACGAGGTCCGGGAGAAGGTGGCCCAGTACATGGCCGACGGCTGCACCTGTCCGATCCTGTACCCGTTGGGACCCGATGTACGCCTGATGGTCGACACGTTCGCCGACTGGACGCCGTGACCGACGCGGCCCCCGACCTGGACCACTCCGGTGGGGCCCGCTCCGGGGGGCGCCTCGTCCTCCGGGGGGCGCGGCATCCGGGCGACGTGGCCGTGGCCCACGGGCGGATCGTGGCCGTCGGCACCGTGGATCCCGAGCCCGGCGACGAGGTGGTGTGCTGCGACGGCGACGTGGTCACCGCCGGGCTTGTCAACACTCACCACCACCTGTACCAGTGGATGACGCGGGGGCGGGCCACCGGTTGCGGCTTGTTCGACTGGCTGGTCACCCTGTACCCGGTCTGGAACCGCATGTCGGTCGAGGACGTCCATGCGGCGGCCCTCGTCGGCCTGGCCGAGCTGGCCATCACCGGCTGCACCACGGCGTCCGACCACCACTACGTGGTCCCGGGCGGGGATGACACCGTCTTTGACGCCATCGTGGAGGCAGCGGCCGCCGTCGGGATCCGCCTCCACCTGTCCCGCGGGTCGATGGACCTCGGTGAGAGCCGCGGTGGGCTGCCGCCCGACCGCCTGGTCGAGGACCGCGACGCCATCCTTGCCTCGACCGAGTCGGTGGTGGCCCGCCACCACGACGGCGACATGGTCTACGTGACGGTGGCTCCGTGCAGCCCCTTCTCGGTGACGACCGAGCTGATGGTGGAGTCGGCCGAACTGGCCCGTCGCCTCGGCCTGCGCCTCCACACCCACCTGTGTGAGACCATTGACGAGCAGGAGCACTGCCTGGAGCGCTTCGGCCGCCGTCCGGTGGAGATGCTCGACGAGTGGGGCTGGGGGGGCGACGACGTGTGGCTGGCCCACGGCATCCACATCGACGACCACGAGATGGGCGTGCTGGGTGCCGCGGGCACCGGCGTGGCCCACTGCCCCTCGTCCAACGCCCGCTTGGCCGCCGGCCTGTGCCGGGTCACCGACCTGCGGACCGCCGGCTGCCCGGTGGGCCTCGGCGTGGACGGCGTGGCCTCCAACGAGGTGGGCGGCCTGTTCCCCGAACTCCGCCAGGCCCTGTACACGGCCCGGATCCGCGAGGGCCGGGCCGACGCCCTGATGCCTGCCGACGTGGTGGAGATCGCCACCCAGGGTGGCGCCGACTGCCTTGGCATGGCCGATGCCGGTTCGTTGGCCGTCGGGATGCGGGCCGACCTGGCCGTGTGGCCGGGCGACGACCTGGGTGACGTTGCCGACGTGCTGGCCGGCCTGGTGCTGGGTCCCGACCGGAGGGTCCGGCACCTCTACGTGGGGGGCCGTCCCGTGGTGACCGACGGTCGACTCCTCGGGGTGGACCTCCCGGTCGCCCGCCGGGCCCTGGCAGAACGGGCCCGGGTCCTCTGGGACTGAGGCGACGTCCGGCCGGCGGGGGGGCCATGATGGCGGCATGGGCACCGTCGCCGAGTTCACTATCGAGCCCTTCGTGGAGGGCGAACCCGGTCCACACGTCCGGGCCGCCATCGCGGCGGCCGAGGCGGCCGGTCTGGTCGTCAGGGTCGGGCCGTTCGGTACCTCGGTGGAGGGCGGATCGGCCGCCGTGCTGGACGCGGTGGACGCCGTGGTCCGAGCTGCCGTCGCCCACGGCGCCACCCGGGTGTCCCTGCAGTTGACGGTGGTCGACGCCCCGACCTGACCGGCGCGGATCAACCGTCGAGCGAGGGCCGCGGGCACCGTGGCGCTCGTCATCTTCGGGGCGTGGCGTCCCGGCCGGGTGGCCGGGGGTGCACTGCTGTTCGGCCTGACCCTGGCGCTCAAGACCCGACTGCAGACCTTTGGCGTGGACTTCTCGCCGATCCTGCTGTCGATGCTGCCCTACGTGCTGGCCGTGGGGGTCCCCGTGGCGATTTCCATCCGGTCCCGGAACCGGCCGGCGCCGGCGCCGGCCGCCCTCGGCATCGCCTGCCGTCGCGAGGAGCGCTGAGGGTCCACCGGCCTCAGGAACGCTCGACGCCGGTGAGGAGGACCACGACCTCTTCGTCGGCGTCCACGCAGCCGTCCCGGCGGGCAGCCAGCAGCCCGGCCACGCCAGCCGTGCCCGTGGGGTCGGCGGGGACGCCGGTGTGGGCCCGGACCAAGCGGTGGGCCTCCACCACGTCGGCCTCAGCGGCTACCACGGGGCCGCCGGGCGTCGTACCCAGCAGCATGTCGGCCACCACGGCCCGCCAGTCGTAGGCCACGTCGTCGAGGATCCCGGTGGCCGCCGAGCCGGGATCGTCCCACGGCCACATGTGGACGCCGTCGGGTTCGCGCAGGGCAGCTGCGACGTCGTCGGCATCGGCCACCCGGTTGAAGGCGCGGGCCAGGGGGGCGCACCCCTCGGCCTGCACGGCGACCAGACGTGGTCGCTCGACCACCGCCCCCAGCTCGACGGCGTCGGCCAGCGCCTGGACGACGCTGCTGGCCATGGTGGCCCCGCCCACCTGGACGAACAGTCGGGTGGGGGAGGCCGCGTGGTCGGTCAGGCCGGCCACCAGCTCGAAGCCTAGGGTCCGGCAGCCGTCGAGGGTCCACGGCGCCTCGGTGCCCTGGACGGTGAACGGCACCGCGCCGTCGGCCACTAGCTCCCGGAACCGAAGGATGCAGGGGTCGCCCTCCTCGCCGTCCCGACGCTCGCAGGTCCGGACCTCGGCCCCCAGGTCGTCGAGTCGGTCGAGCACCACCGGATCGGCCCACGTGGGGACGTGCACGGCGAGCGGGCGGCCGCAGGCCCGCGCCACCACGGCGGCGGCCAGCGCAGCGTTGCCGCACGAGGAGATGGCCAGCGGCGTTTCGACGGGGACCTCGTCGACGGCCAGGTGGAGGGCCAGGCCGAACAGGTGGCGTGCCTTGTGGGTACCCGACACGTTGCCCGTCTCGTCCTTGGCCCAGATGCCGCCGATCTGGCCGACGGCGTCGGCCAGATCGCGCTGGCGGACCAGAGGCGTGGTGGTGAAGCCCCGTCCGTCGATGTCGGCCACCGCGTCGTCGAGACGTCGGACCACGTCCACGAACCCGGCGTCGGTCCATCCGGCGGCCAGGGCCCGGTGGTGCGACCAGAGCAGGTGGCGGAAGGCCACGAAAGGGTTGGCGTCGCCGGCCAGACGGGTGTCGGCCGACGGCCAGGCGGCGGCCGGCGGGGTACCCAGCCAGCCCAGGGACGGGTCAGGGCTGGACATGGTGCGGGCAGGTCCTGATGGAGGCCGGCTGTCAGTCGGCCCGGAGTCCAGTGCGCCCGTTGAACTCCTCGATTGCCGCGTCCCAATCGGGACCCATGGATTGGATGTGGCGCCAGAAGGCCTGGTCGCGGCGGATCTCGAAGTCCTTGAAGTCGACGCCGTGCTGCTCGATCCAGGTGTAGTAGCCGAGGTTGAAGATCCGGTTGCGTCCCGTCTCGTCGAGGACCTCGACGTGGTCGGTGTCAGCGCCCCACAGGTGGGTGGACAGCGCCTCATCGGCCTCGGTGGCGGAGAAGCCCGCCGCGTACCGGCCGGCCCGCATCGATTCGCGTTCGCTGCCGTACATCTCGCCACCGTCGGTGGCCACGGTGATCAGGGCATCGTCAGGGCCCAGGTCCAACTCGCGGGCTGTCTTGATGGAGGCCACGACGTTGCAGATGCTGGACAGACCGAAGTGGACGAGCGTGTCGAGCACCTCGTCGGACACGCCGGCCTCTGACAGGCGGGCCCGCCCCTCGGCCCCGTCAAATGTCATGCCCAGCTCGTCGCAGGCCTTATCGGAGACGCCGACGACCACGTCGGTGTTCATCACGTTGTGGATGAACGGGATGTGCTTGTCGCCGATGCCCTGGATGTTGTGCTCGCCATAGCCGTTGTAGAGCATCGTCGGGCACTCCACGGCCTCGACGGCCACGATGCGGGCACCGTGGTCGGCCTTGAGGCGCTCGCCGGCGGCCAGGGTGCCCGAGGAGCCCGAGGCGGCCACGAAGGCGGCCAGTCGCAGGCCGGGTCGCTGCTCGGCGTGGTGCCGATACAGGTGGGTCAGGGCACGCGACGTCACCTCATGGTGGCCAACGTGGTTGGCGAACTCGGTGAACTGGTTGAGGATGAAGTTGGACGGGTCGAGGGCCAACTCGTCGCAGGCGTCGTAGATCTCCTTGACGTTGCTCTCCGACCCGGTGGTGCGGATCACGTCCTCGGGATCGGCGATCCACTCCTCCAGCCACTCGAAGCGCTCGCGGCTCATGTTCTCGGGGAGCACGGCCACGCCGCGACAGCCCATGAGCCGCGAGATGGCGACGCCGCCCCGGGCGTAGTTGCCGGTCGACGGCCAGATGGCCCGGTGCACGGTGGGGTCGTACTGGCCGGTGACCACCCGGGGAACCAGGCAGGCATAGGCGGCCAGCACCTTGTGGGCGGCGATCATCGGGAACCGGTTGCCGAAGGCCACGATGATGGGCGACGGGATGCCCGTCATCTCCTCCGTGAGGACCACATGTTCGGGGAGGTCCACGGTGCCGCCGTGCAGGTCGTTGTACCAGTGGCAGCGGAAGAGGTTGCGAACGTCGGCCGCGTTGCGGTCCACGCCGGCCAACGAGGCGGCGACGTCGTCGGGGATGGTCGACGGATCGGCCAGTTGGGCGAAGGTGGGCAGGACGATGCCCTGGTCGCGGAACCGCTCGATGCTGCGCTCGTACACCTTGGTGTCGACCACGGCGGTGGACAGCCCGAAGCGGTCGGGGTCGAAGGTGGCGGCGTCGAAGGAGACGTCTGCGAACGCGCCGACGCCGGCGCTGGAGGAAGTGCTCATGGCGTCACGCTAGCCACATCCGGCGCCGCAGGTTGACAAAATGTCAATGTCGAGGGGTGGGTAGCGTGACCGATGTCGCGTCCGCCGGCCGCCTGGGTGCCACCGATCGGACGCTGCGCGATGCGAGGCTGTGGGGATGGTTCGCCGGTTCCTGAACTTCGTGGTTGCCCTCGGCCTGGTAGCCGTCGGCGTCGTGGCGGCCGCCCGGGTGGCCGAGCCGTCGATCCGTCCCGTCCTGTACCCGCCCTCGGCGTCGCCGACCACCGCCGGACCGACCACGGTCCCGCCAACGACTATGGCCCCCTCGGCGACGGTGCAGGCGATGGCCCCGGAGTCCTCGGCGGCTCCGGCGACGACGGCCGCGCCGGCTACCGCGACCACCACGGCCACCGCGACCACCACGACCACCACGACCACCACGACCACCACGACCACCTTGCCGGTCGACGAGGAGGCGGTGCTCACGGCGGCCTACGCCTGGGGACGTAGTGACGACGCTGTGGTGCTCCAGCGGGTCCTCGGGGTGGAGGCCGATGGCTGGTACGGCCCGGCCACTCGGGAGGCACACCTAGCCGAGAACGCGGCCCGCGGCCTGTCGGTCGATGCCGTGCCCGCGCCCCCGACGACGACGGCGGCTCCCACCGCGACGACCGCCGCGCCGACGACTGCCGCGCCGACGACTACGGCGGCCCCGGCATCGACCACGACCGCGGCGCCGACCACCACGGCGCCCCCGCCGAGTACGACGGCGGGGATGTTCGGTGGGCTGGGCGCCAAGTTGGTCGCCCAGCTGCTGGGCCAGCCGTGCATCGAGGACGGCGATCTGAGTGACTGCGGACCTGAGGTCCACGCCCTGGTCAAGGGTCTCGTCGGCTGACGACCTGGCACGGCCAGCGAATCCGGGGCCTGACCGTCCGCCCCAGCCGGGACGGCAGGGACATTGCTAATCGAACAGATGTTCGATACCTTCCGACGGTGGGCTGGTCGAGCGGTCAGATGTCGTGGCCGGAGTTGGAGGGGCGCCTCTCCGACCGCCCCTTCGACCCGGCCCCCCGCCGGCGGCCCGAGCCCCGGCCCGCCCCGGAGCCGCCCCGGCGTCGGCCCGTTCCCCGGGCGGGCGACCCGCCATACGCCGAGTTGCACTGCCACTCCCACTTCAGTTTCCTCGACGGGGCCTCGTCACCCGACGAACTGGTGGACGAGGCGGTCCGGCTCGGCCTGAGCGCCCTGGCCCTGACCGACCACGACGGCTTCTACGGGGTGGTCCGCTTCTCCGAGGCGGCCCGCGACCACGGCCTGCCCACCGTCTTCGGTAGCGAGCTCTCGCTGGACGCCCCCCGCCCACGGACCGGCGCCCCCGATCCGTCGGCCACCCACCTGGTGGTCCTGGCCGAGGACCCCGCCGGCTACGCCCGCCTCGGCACGGCCATCGGCGAGGCCCAGTTGGCCGGGGCCAAGGGCCACCCCCGGATCTCGCTGGACCGCCTGGCCGAGCTGGCCGGGACCGACCCGCACTGGACGGTTCTGACCGGCTGCCGGAAGGGGGCGGTGCCGGCCGCCCTCGAGGCCAGCGACTCCGACGGTGGCGGCCCGGTGGCGGCCCGCCGGGCTCTCGACGACCTGGTCGACCGGTTCGGGCGTCACCGGGTGGTGGTCGAGCTGTGGGACCACGGCCACCCGCTGGACGCCGAGCGCAACGAGGCCCTGGTCCGTCTGGCCGTGGCCGCCGGCGTGGGGATGGTGGCCACCAACAACGTCCACCACCACCGTCCGGCCCGACGCCGCCTGGCCACCGCCATGGCCGCCGTGCGGGCCCGTCGCACCCTCGACGACCTGGACGGCTGGCTCCCGGCGGCCGGTGGGGCCCACCTGCGCTCGGGGGCCGAGCAGGCCCAGCGCTTCGCCCGCTGGCCCGGGGTGGTGGCTGCCGCCGCCGAACTGGGTCGCCGGTGCGCTTTCGACCTCCGCCTGGTGGCGCCCGGCCTCCCGCCCTTTCCGTGCCCCGACGGCCTCGACGAGATGGGCCTGCTGCGCCGCCTGTCGGACGAGGGGGCCGCCGAGCGGTACGGGCCCCGCCACGCCGAGCGGGTGCCCGGGGCGTGGGCCCAGGTCGACCGGGAGCTGGATGTCATCGACTCGATGGGCTTCCCCGGCTACTTCCTCGTGGTGTGGGACATCGTTTCTTTCTGCCGGCGGGAGGGGATCCTCTGCCAGGGGCGGGGATCGGCGGCCAACTCGGCGGTCTGCTACGCGCTGGGCATCACCAACGTCGACGCCGTGGGCCTCGACCTGCTCTTCGAGCGGTTCCTGTCGCCGGAACGGGAGGGGCCGCCCGACATTGACCTCGACATCGAGAGCGGCCGGCGGGAGGAGGTCATCCAGTACGTGTACGGCCGCCACGGGCGCCGTCACGCCGCGCAGGTGGCCAACGTCATCACTTACCGGCCCCGTTCGGCGGTCCGGGACGTGGCCCGGGCCCTGGGCTACGCCCCCGGGCAGCAGGACGCCTTCGCCCGGGGCCTGGACCGCTGGGCCGCCATCGTCCCCGGCCAGAAGGGTCTGCCCGCCGACGTCGCCACCCTGGCCGCCGAGCTGTGCGACGCTCCCCGGCACCTCGGCATCCACTCCGGCGGGATGGTGGTCTGCGACCGGCCCATGGCCGAGGTGTGTCCGGTGGAGTGGGGGCGCAGGGCCGACCGCAGCGTGCTCCAGTGGGACAAGGACGACTGCGCGGCCGTCGGCCTGGTCAAGTTCGACCTGCTGGGCCTGGGGATGCTCAGCGCCCTGCACCACACCGTGGACCTAGTGGCCGCCCACGAGGGGGTGGTGGTCGACTTGGCCCGCCTACCCCAGGACGACGCCGTCTACGACATGCTCTGCGCGGCCGACACCATCGGGGTGTTCCAGGTGGAGAGCCGTGCGCAGATGGCCACCCTGCCCCGGCTACGGCCCCGTCGGTTCCACGACCTGGTGGTCGAGATCGCCCTCATCCGTCCCGGCCCCATCCAGGGCGGGTCGGTGCACCCGTACCTGAGGCGCCGCGACGGCCGGGAGCCGGTCACCTACCTCCA
>MDTE01015925.1_pt1 | contig 13403 bp, 8 predicted proteins | sample 811231 | NCBI WGS metagenome assembly MDTE01 (sample SAMN05326651, study PRJNA326480) | marine metagenome | isolation source: seawater | place: Indian Ocean: Red Sea | collected 2010
ACACACACCTTCCTAGACAACGGAGATGTTGGAGGAGCAGGATACGATGTCTGCACCTTCCACCACGTGCCAACATATGGTGACTACTTCAACTGCGACATGATGTGGACCGCTACTGGTGGTCTAGCTGACGTCCCGTGGGCTGGAGCTACCGTAAAGATCGGATACCTGAACCCAATTACTGGACCAATCGCGGTCTACGCACCTGGTTTCACTGCTTCCGCTTACATCGGAATCGGCCTAGCCAACACCATCGCCTACAACCAAGGCGTACAGTTCGAGCTAGTGATGGCTGACTCCGGATGCAGCGGCGATGTTGCTGCTACTGGTGCACAGACTCTAGTTGATGCTGGTGTTGTCGGTGTTGTCGGAGCAGCTTGCTCTGGCGCCACTATGGGTGCCAACGCAGTTCTATCTGCAGCAGGAATCCCGATGATCTCGTACGCGAGCACATCACCTGCTCTGTCTGATGCTGAGACGTACGCACACTTCTTCCGTGTGGTGCCAAGCGATGCACTACAGGGACAGGCTGTGAACGATGTTGTGGGAGCACACGGCGGTACTGATGTGGCTCTGCTACACATGAACAACGCATACGGCTCCGGCCTCGCTGACTCGTTCAGCGGTGCCTACGGTGCTGACAACCTCTGTGCACAGATTGGCTACGAGGACACATTGACCGACTTCTCGTCACAGGTTCAGTCCATTATGGACGCTGGCTGTGACACAGTCGTAATGGTGTCCTACGCCACCGATGGTGCAGCTATCATCGAGGAACTGGCTGCTCAGAGCTTCTCTGGGCAGATCATCGGTACCGATGGAATAGCCGAGACAGGAATCGCCGCTGACATGACGGACCAGTCGCTGCTTGATGGCATAATCGCCACCAAGCCAGCATCTGCATCTCCGTCCGAGGTCAGCATGACCTTCCAGTACCTGTGCTCAATGAATGCTGACTGCGCTGGCGGTATCTTCACAGCCGAGTCTTTCGATGCTGTGACGATTATGGCCTTCGCTGCCTTCACTATGATGGCTAACCCGGGAATCACAATGTCCCAGGCCATCGCAGGCACAGGAGCCGGATGGGCCGGTGCTTCCGGAGACATCACGTTCCTTGCGAACGGCGATGTTCCAGGAGCAGGTTACTGCGTAGGAACGTTCACTGCTGATGCATCGGGCGTTTCGTACGATTGTACCCAGCACTGGGCTGCAGATACCGGTCTATCTTGAACCTAGTTCAGAAGGACCGTTATTGACGTAAAGCAATGTGCCGGGCCTCAGGGGCCCGGCACATTGCCCCAACATTAATCCCCGATTAGTCAAAGGTTGACTCGTTGTACATGCTTCGCAAGGCGGTTGACGATTTCTCAGCCCTTCCTAGGGGCACCAGAAGGACAGTGGTCGCTACCTTGATTCTGTTCGATGCCACAATTCTAGGCCTGCTAAACGGAGAAGGTATTCTCAACCAAATTGACAAGGTCGTAGGAGGAGGACTCCCTAACGACTTGGTATGGTTATTGCAGCTGGTAGAAGCTATCTCTGCTGGTTTCGCTTTCATCAAGATCCTGTTTGATGATGTTAAGCCCAGTATCGTTAGAAATACCGCGATTTTAATCTCGCCACTATTCCTTCTAGTGATTGTCTTCCTATCACTCGATTTTCTATTCCAAGGACTCAACTCCGACGCTAGGGTAACTCTCGACTTGGTCTCAATAGGTACCAATACCTTAACCTGGTCTTCGACCTATCTGGCCATTGCAATCGGACTCACTCTGACATACAAAGTCCAGAGATACGGTAATTTCGCCCAGTCTGAGTTCTTCATGATTGGAATGTTTCTTGCCATGGTAATGGCTTGGAGTGAGTACTACTACCCAATCTATGAAGCCCCCAGAGACGGAGTGATTGGTTGGTACCTACTTCTGTGGACCCTAGTTGTCGCATTCTTCTGCACGGGTATCGTCGGTGTCATGATTGATCGGTTAGTATATCGTGGGTTCAGGCTGAGGGATGCGACCCCCCAAGTCATGATGATTGCATCTCTGGGAGTAGCCCTGATTCTACGTTCAATCATCTATCTGAGATTCACTGCTGCAAGGAACATGTTCGAGCCCGACGCCGATTGGAGGATGCCCAATCTTCGCTGGGAGATCCCCACCACCAAAATTAGATTCAACCTAGGTGATCGTTCGATTGAAGAGGGCCAGACCTACACTCAGTATGCATGCGAGCAGACCGGTGTAGACGAGGTGACAGGAGAGCCTATTCTGTCTAGAATCGTAACCGAAGGCTCCAAGCCAGCCATCGAGATTTACGATGTGACCACCCAATGTGTGGAGGCAGCCACCAACTACCCCTACTACAAGGGTGTTGTACCGGCTGTTGTATTCATCACGGTAACTCTGCTCTATCTACTTCTCACCAAGACTCGTCTGGGCAGAAGGATGCGAGCAGTCGCAGATAATCCAGATCTTGCTGCTAGCAGCGGCATCAACGTGGAAAGAGTCCAATTGACGAGTGCCTTCTTATCAGCGGGAATATCAGGAATCGGAGGTGCAGTATTTGCAATTACACTGAGATACAACCCAGAAACAGCATTTGGCCTCCTCCTGCCTTCGTTCGCTGTAATTGTCTTAGGTACAATAGGGTCAATCCCAGGGGCAATTGTCGGATCACTCATTGTAGGATTCGTACGAGCACTCTCGTCCCCAGTCCTAATCGGCATCGGACTTCCTCTTGGTAGATCTAATTACACTGCTCTAGACGCGGTTATGCCCTACATATTCCTCGTAGCAATATTGATGATAATGCCCGAGGGAATCGGAGATGCATGGGAGAAATGGAAGATTGAGAGACTCCGGAAAAGGAAACCGGAAACCGAGAAATCGAAGAGAACTGCTGGGATTTTGGCAATCCTCCCGACCGGAATACTAGGCCTCCATCACCTCAAGAGGAACCGCCCAGACCGTACCGTGACATTCTCCGCCATAACCATCGGATCATATGTGATGCATAGAATTGGCAAATTCGTAGGAAAGAACTCGTTTGCAGATGGAGCCTGTGCCGATGTCTGTGTGGACAACCTGTTAGCAGAGACCAATCTAGCTCACATCACAGGACGTGATGACGGAACCCTACTGATAGAAGACTCTCCTTACTTTTCTGAGACCGCTACCGAGTTGGATGAGACCTGGCTTGAACTAATGCAGACTGAACTCCAGGTAGCCAATCTCCTCGTTGATGTCGCGGAGTTCGTTTGGCCACTCATCCCAGTATTGCTGTGGATGTATGCAGCCAATGAGGGGGGCAAATTACTATCTGGATCAGAAATGACCTCAACAAAGAAAACCCAGAGTTTCTTGGCTTTCCTAGCTTGGATTAGATTACCCGATTTATCTGAACTTAGGAATTTCTGGCTAGAAATGGATAGAAAACACAAGGCATTAGTCGAGAGAATAAGGCGTTTGTCTTCGAAGATATCCGAATCCTTCAATGGATTATTCGACTCTTCTTCTGATTCATATCTCTCCAGAAGTACTAGTCTGCGGTTGTACGGTAGAGAGGGTGTTGCCGGTTCGTGGATTACCTTCGGTGTGCTGATGGCAATCCTTCTACTATTCATTTGGTGGCTCCCAATCAGTGATGATGTGGAGTCGATGTCCTGGAGCAAGGCTTTCCAAGTATCGAATGTTGTTCTGACTCTATCAATTTTCATTCTTATGGCATTCTCCCTCAATCTCCATACCGGCGTTACTGGGATGGTGAACTTCGGTGTCATCTTCTTCGTCGGTATTGGGGCAATCACAGTCGGTGTCCTGACTGCTCCACAAGATATGCATGGCTACGACTGGGATGTTCTTCCTGCAGTAATAGTGGCAGTTCTATTATCTGCTGCATTTGGATGGGCTCTAGCATATCCTACTGCGCGACTGCGTATGGATTACTTCGCAATCGTCACTATATCTTTGGGTGAGATAGTCAGAGTTCTCCTGGCTGGAGAACCTCTGCTACGTTCTGGCCCGATAGCATCTGCAATTGGCATAGGAAACTTCACCCTGCCTCTGAAGAAGTGGTGGTTTTGCGGTTCGGATATCGATATCGGCGAAGGTTCAGTATACCTGAGCGCCGACGACTGTAGGGACGATCTCCTAGTATCCTCTCCTGCTACATCAGTGAGCGATCTTCTCAATCTCGGCGATCCAGCTCCATACTTCCTGTTACTGGCAGCTCTTGGTATGATTTGCGTGTTCATTGTTTGGCGACTTCTAGAATCACTGCTGTCTTCGCCATGGGGTAGGATACTGAAGGCAATCAGAGAAGACGAGGAAGTAGCTCAGCATCACGGTCACGATGTCCTCTCTCACAAGGCCGCCAGCCTTGCTCTGGGTGCTGCTATTGCGGCTTTAGCAGGTGCATTCTGGGCTTGGAAACTCACAGGATTTGAGCCTACATTCATGGCACCTGCAAAATCGACATTCCTAGTATGGGCTGCATTTGTTATTGGTGGGGCGGCTAATAATCGAGGAATGATCATTGGAGCATCGATTATCGTACTAATGGAGTTCGTGTTCAATGTGCTAGTGGCAGCCAGTTCACCCGACCTGCCCCTTTACTCCACAGCGGACAGAATAGACAGCCTGTTTGAGTGGCTGGTTACAGACCAATGGGCAGCCACGAAAGCATTCCTGATACTTACAGCAATCGGCATTGCACTCAGATCTAGAGAAATTGCTGAGACTGGTATTTGCGGATCAGCGATATTCGCCTTCACTGCATTCATGATGCAAGACAAGTCCATCGAAGTAGTGACAAATTTATCTGGAGATGTATCTATTGCCGGAGCTAACATGGCCTACGTCAAGGTGATGCTGGTCGGTTGCTTGATGCTGCTCTCGCTAAGATATAGTCCGAAGGGACTGCTGCCAGAGGTACCCAGCAGACCCGCAAGACCAACCGATCTAGGAGGTGAGTCAGAATGAGTTCTGTGTTGAAGGTTGACGGCTTAAGGAAGGAGTTCGGCGGTCTCGTTGCCGTCAATGATGTCTCCTTTGAGATTGGTCAAGGCGAGTTCGTCGGTTTGATTGGACCTAACGGGTGCGGCAAGTCGACTACATTCAACTGCATCAGCGGTCTGCTTAAGCAAACTTCTGGCTCCGTAGAGATGTTTGGCGAAAACATCTCTGACCTACGCCCAGACCAGATTCAGAATCTCGGTATGACAAGGACATTCCAGCATACGAGACTGTGGCGCCAGATGACTGTAATCGAGAATCTGCTGGTGCCACCGAGAGGACAGTTCGGCTCAAGCTTCTTAGACAGAATTAGAGCAGTTTTGACTCCTGGCTTGAACCCAGATGAGGTTGAGAGACTTGAGAGGGCCTACTCGGTTCTCGATCAGCTAGAGGTTCCACACATGGCCCACAATCTGACTAGCGAGCTCTCAGGAGGTCAGAGCAAATTAGTTGATATTGGAAGATCAATGATGGGTGACCCGAAGTTGCTTCTTCTCGACGAACCAGTTGCAGGGGTGGCTGGACCTCTAGCCATGAAGATATTTAACAATCTCAGGGACATAGTCGATGAGGCTGGGATATCCGTTCTAATCATCGAGCACAACATGGACTTCATCCTCAGACAAGGGGTCGATCGCATTATTGTGATGAACGAGGGTGAGATTCTGATGCAGGGGACACCCGATGAGGTAAGGGGCAATAGAGAAGTCATCGAAGCCTACCTAGGTGCTTCTGGAGAACCGCAGGAGGAACAAGAATGAACAAGTCCCTAATTATCATCTTCTCAGTTTCAACTATACTATTGCTGGGCGCAGTAATTTCTTTCGGTGTTGGCGTAAATCAGGCCGGTTCCGGTTTGGATGTAGAGGATAATGCAATTTTCGTGGGAGAGCAGGGTACGGTAGAAATTGAAGCATATTCATCATATTCAGTATATGTTAATTCAGACTATTCATGTTCTGAAACTACGGTTAGTATCTATGATGAAGAGTGGGAATATTTCTGGGAAGATTGTGACCCATTGATGAATCAGCCAGGCTGGAATATGATTGGATACTTCTCACCAGATGTTTGCTGCCAACTCAATGTTGACGCAAATCATGAGATAGCCATAATGGATGATATGGTTTTTCTCAGAGAAGGAGCGGGCTCAATCATCATTTCTGGGGGTTTATGTTGTTTGGGAATAATTGGTGTTATTGTTGGAATCATAGTACTTGTTATCAGTAAACCAAACGAAGCTCAGATGCATAGGGTGGACGAAGCTCAAATACCACCTGTCGCGGTAAAAACAGATCATATTCAGGAACAACCTGAATGGTGGAGTGATGAAAAATGAGTAGAGTTTTGGAAATCACAGACCTACAAGGAGGATACGGCTCAGTTCAGATTCTGCACGGAATCGATATGCATGTGGACGAAGGTGAGTTCGTCACCATCATCGGCCCTAACGGCTGCGGCAAATCCACGCTCATCAAGACCATATTCGGTATCGCCACCTACTACTCTGGCGGAGTCAAATACCGTGGTACAGAGGTCTCAGGTTGGAGAACTGACCAGTTGGTCAACCATGGGATCGCCTATGTCCCCCAAGTAGACAATGTGTTCCCTTCACTCTCAGTAATGGAGAATCTGCAAATGGGAGGAAACTCTCTCGATAACACCACTATGAACGAAAGAATAGAGAGATCTCTTGAGATGTTCCCAGATTTGCGAGACAGAGTTCACGATGTAGCAGCTTCACTATCTGGAGGAGAGCGCCAGATGCTGGCGATTTCAAGAGCGCTGATTTCCAACCCTACATTCCTTTTGCTGGACGAGCCCACAGCGGCCCTGTCGCCACTTTACCAGCAGCAGATTATCGAGAGGATAGACTCCCTTCGCGAGCAGGGAATCACAGTACTAATCGTCGAGCAGAATGCTCGTCTTTCGCTATCCCGCTCTGATCGTGGTTACATCGTGGCCAACGGCAAGATTGTCCACACAGGAGATGCTCAGCATATCCTGACCGACCCCGAAATCGGCGAGTACTTCCTAGGGTCTCACTGATTGCCTAGTGTGAAGAACTCGTACCATCACTTTGTTCTAGTCAAACTCCAGACCCAACAACTCAAACTCAGCTAGAGGACATCGCGTCATTGAGGCATGATCCATGACCCTAATGTGTATTTCAGCCACAACATGAACAGTCCCTTGAAACAAATGACCAGCATGGACGTTGTTGTCATCATCAGACCAGCAACAGTGGATATGGGTGAATGCATCTCCTTTATGCGTGCGAGCAATATTTCCTGAAAGACTCACCAATTCTGAGGGAGTATCCAAAGACCTACTTTGGTAGACACCTTCCTCATTCATGTAACCATATGAATTGTCACGAGTACGACCAATACCGCTTGTGATTGCTGCCGCATCGAATCCAAGATCATCTGCGAGCTCCTTTAGTGCCGCGTGAATTTCTTCCCCCGGGTCAAGTCGTACGAGGATATCACTTCCTGAACGCGTGTGCTCCATAGTTGGGCGATTGTGCATCGGTGCTTGAATAAATCCCAAGGGTGATTTCTACTTAGATCGGCGAAACTTACAGCATACTGCAGTGGAAGCGATAAGTGACCTATTCGACTACTGGAAGCAACCATCTTTGTGCAGTGGAAGCACAGGGGTTGGATTTAGTCTCCGTACTATTCATAGACCTTGAAACGGAGGGCACACGCCCGACGGTGCCAACTATGACAATGGCTGAACACGATTCCTCCGCAAGATGGCGGACTTTTCTCAACGAGGCCAAGGAGGCAGACATCCTACTCATACTCTCAAAGCAGTCTGAGCCCTACCTAGAGATACCCTTCCACGAGCTCCAAGCCTTCGACCCAGAGTTTGCCGACGATGTTCTTCAACATCCCCGACAGATCCTTGACCGAGGATCTCAAACACTGGTAGAGATTTGCAGAGAGAGAGGAGAAGACATCGATGCAATGCTCCGTGTCGGAGAACTACCTAGAGACAGCCGCAGAAATCTGCGTGATATTGGTACTGCAGACATCGAGCGCCTACGCTCAGTAGAGGTCATTATCACCAAGATTTCCGACCTCAAGCCTAGGTTGCACATTGCTGTGTTCACTTGCGAGGCTTGTGGGAACACTATTGAGGTGGGCCAGAAGAATGAGAGGGAGTTGGTCGAACCTCTCCGATGCCCAACCGATTCGGGTTGTGGAGGTAGCCGTACCTCAAAGGATAATCCAACACGATTCAATCTCGTCATCAACGTGTCTAGGATGGTCAATAACCAGTGGATCGAGATTCAAGAACTGCCAGAGAGCGTACCAAGCGGAGCACAACCAACTCGGGGTTCGGTTCTAGTTGAGGGGGATCAAGTCAACCGGCATCTTCCGGGAGAGAGAATCATTGCCAATGTGATGCCCGTAGTTAGAAGCGAGGTTAGGAGGAATCGAAAGACTCCGATGTTCGATGTAATCTACAACCTAGTCAGCTCCGAGCACGAGAGTACACCGTTCAACGAAATCAAAATCAGCGATGAGGATAGAGAAAAGATTCTTGAGATTTCAAGAAGAGAAGATTTGATTGGTCTGATGCAGAATTCAATCGCTCCTTCGGTTTATGCTACTGGGGTGATGCATTATGTCAAGAGATCACTAGCACTGCAACTCTTCGGAGGAGTTTCGCGAATTCAACAAGACAGGACTAGAACCCGTGGAGATATCCACATCCTCTTAATGGGAGATCCGGGTGTTGCTAAGTCACAGGTTCTCAACTACATGTCCAAGATATCCCCACGAGGCAAACTTGCATCTGGAGGGGGTGTCTCGGGTGCAGGCCTGACCGCTGCTGCCGTCAGGGACGCCTTTGGAGATGGCAGATTCGCTTTAGAGGCCGGGGTCCTGCCTTTGTCAGACAGAGGATTGGCAGCGATTGACGAATTCGACAAGATTAGCGAGGACGATCGCAAGGTGATGCACCCAGCAATGGAACAGCAGGAAATAAACGTCGCCAAGGGAGGAATTACCGCAACACTCCCCTCACGCTGCGCTATCCTTGCTGCTGCCAACCCGAAGGATGGTAGATTCTCAAAGCGTGGCCCCAATCAGAGTGTCATGCGATCGTACAGCGAAACTGGGCTGCCCCCTCCACTGGCTTCGAGATTCGATATCATTTGGATGCTGAGAGACGAAGTCAAGGTCGAAGATGATGAGAGGATTGCAAGATATATCCTTGATAATAGAACTAGAGGAGTCAGCGAGACTAAGATTGAGGAAGCTATCAGCATGGACCCAGCCGAGGAGGCAAAGGACGAGATTTACTCATTTTCAGTGGATGATACCGAACACCTATCTCTCGAATTCTTGCGCAAGTACATCGCTTATGCCAAGCGAAACCATCACCCAAACCTCAATTCCGATGCAAGAGCCAAGATATTGGATTACTATACCAACGAGAGACAATCATTCGGCCGAGAAGATCAGATGGGAGACTCCGAAGTGATACCGATTACTGCTCGCGCACTTGAAGCCCTTATTCGCCTCACTGAAGCCCATGCTAGGATGCATCTAAGAGACATCGCTACAAGCGAGGATGCAAAGGTCGCACTGGCGGTATTCAGACATTGGAGAGAGGAATCTAACATTGAGGACGACTCTGAATTATACTCAGGAGTCTCTGCAACAGCTCGCTCTAATAACACCACGATTCGTCACATAGTCAGAGATATCTGTAGCACAGGAGACGGCACTGCTAACATCACAGAAATCTACAATGCAGCATCGGCCAGAAAAATCCCAGAGACTACTGTGGATGATGTACTCCAGCGCATGCTAGTGAGTGGCGAATTGTTCAGTCCTCGCAACGATATCTATCAGTTCGCCCGCTGAGTCTATTGAACATCGCCTCTCCGCAGAATCATGGGACCACGTAGTGACATCAACGAGGGAAAACAACTCGACCCTATCGAGTTGGGTTTCATGTGTGGGTTGGAGATTCACCAACAGTTGGACACCGGCAAACTCCATTCTAGGATGTCCAGTGAACTGTTCGACTTCAATATCGATGAAATTCCAGAGGCTTGGACGAGATCTAGCCGCAGGTTAAGGGCATCCGAGGGAGAATCGGGACAGATCGATGTTGCAGCTAGATTTGAGCAGAGGAGAAACCGCTCCTTCGTGTACATACAGCCTCCCAACGCCGGCCTGATTGAGATGGACGAGGCCCCTCCTCTAGAGCATGACGACGAAGCCATCGACATCGTTCTGACCATGGCTGGAATGATGGATGCAAAACCAGTCTCTGCTTTGCAGGCGATGAGGAAGACAGTTGTCGATGGGTCAAATACCAGCGGATTCCAGAGAACCACCCTTGTGGCAACCGACGGAACAGTCCAAACCGAGGAGGGTGATGTCGGCGTCGATGTTATTTGCCTTGAGGAGGATTCAGCGAGAAAACTCGACACCAAACCATCATCATCTGGAGAAGTAGTTTACTATACGCTGGATAGACTTGGTATGCCATTGGTAGAAATCGCCACAGCACCTGAAATCAAATCTCCAGAGCACGCGCGCGAGACGGCTTTGGCACTAGGTACTCTACTGAGAGATACTCGTAGAGTCAGGAGAGGTCTAGGTTCGATTCGTCAGGACCTCAATGTCAGCATAGCTTGTGGTGACAGGGTCGAGATTAAGGGTTGCCAGGACCTAGATTGGATTCCACGAATCATCACTCTAGAGATGGCGCGACAACTGCACATGTATCGATTAGCCTGCGATCTACGTAATGAGGGAGGACTCCCTCCGTTGCCTGCAGATAGATTGGACGATGAGGTGCCCGTGGAGAACAGAGTGGCCGCCGCCGCCACTGCAAGACTTCCATTGGATACATATGACCTGACTGAGTTATTCGGAAACTGCGAATCAGAGATGGTTCACAAATCCCTTTCATCCGGTTCCAAGGTACTCGCAGTACCTCTATCCGGATTCGCAGGAAAACTCGGTTCAAAAGACACCGACAGTGACGGAGCGCAACTACCACGCCTTGGAAGAGAACTCGCTAGCGCAGCAAAGATAGCCGGTGTGGCTGGAATATTCCACTCGGATGAGCTACCGGGATACGGAATCTCTCCATCTGAAGTTGAAACTGTGAAAGAGACTCTGACTCTTTCAGAGCAGGATGCATTTGCTCTGTGTGTAGCACCCGAGTGGCAGGCTGAGTTGGCATTGGAATCTGTAGTTATGCGCGCACGACTCGCATACCATCGTATCCCGAGAGAAGTCAGAAATGTCGTCATCAGGAAAGGGCAGCCAGACGATGGTACAACTACCGCGATGCGACCACTGCCCGGAGGGGCTAGGATGTACCCCGAGACCGATATCCCTGTAGTCGAAATCACTGAGGAACATTGGGACAGTATCAATCGAGAACTCCCGCTGAGCTCCGAACAGAGAAGAGAGCGACTTCATGGCACTGGTGTATCTGCCAATCAGATTGATGCAATACTAGGATCGGAGATGGATGACATCCTGATGATGGGTATCGAAGGAGGGCCCTGCGGTTGCCCGCCTCTGACTGCGAAGGCATGGGCCACAGCAATCCTAGACAATCTACGTGCAGAGGTTGCAGAAGGAAGCGCCAGAGAAGAGACAGAGGTTCCATGGCCCGTGCTAACATTAGCTATCCACGCCCGCGAGACAGGAGTAGTCACCAGAGAGGGCGTAGTACCAATGGCTCGAATGTTATGGCTCGAAGGCCCAGATATTGAATCTGGCTTTGAGGACAGGTTTGAGTGGTTCTCCGTTAAGTCAGATGAGAACGGATTCACTCCTGCAGATACAGGAACAGTCGAGGCAGCAGTAGAGGAAGTGGTGGCTGAGAACCTTGACATGATTCGCTCGAGAGGAATGGGTGCCATGGGGCCTCTGATGGGGGCTGTAATGGGCAAACTGGGAGGCTCTGCCGATGGAAAGGCAGTGAGCAACGCACTACGTTCCAAGATTGCAGAGTTTTCGTCCGAAGAAGATTGAATAACCGGATGTTCGACCCTTCAAATCCGTGTCTGATTTCGTGGCCTTGATTGTCTTGTTTGTATTAATAACGATTGCAGTAAGAGGCTCGGCTGAGGAAGAAAACAGACTCAAGTCACTATCAGTTGCTTGGCTCATTTTCTTACTGATTACATTCCCGACTCTCAACACCGAGTGGGCTAGGATGACATCGGAACTGGTTGACGATGAGACCAATTCTCACTACGGACTTCCTGATATCTGGGAAGGAAATCAAGTTGTCTGCTTCCACTTCCCAGAGGACCATTCGCCAGACGGATATCAGGGCGCTAGATATCATATCGACAGCGATGGAACACAATTCATGACTGACTCAGATTGGAACCAAACTGGGGCATGTATCGGTGGTTTCTCAGGCTTTGAAAACGGACTCAATTTGATGGATGAGGCAGTTGCAACTTCCGGAGGAGACTTCGCTTACAACGCAACTCAGTTTACATTCGGTATGATGATCAACTCGATTGCTGGAGTCGATCCGTGTGATGTCTCAGCTTGCACGGATGCCTCAGGAGCTTGGTGGGGCCTCTTCCATAATGGGAAGTTGGCAACGGCCGGAATAGGCGACCTGACACTGGAGTCAGACAGTGTAATCACGTGGTCCATCGTGACATGGTGAAAGAGAGGTTAGGACAACCATCAATAGCAAGTTGAATCTGACTCGGAGGGAGGCGCACATGTTCGATGCACACGCTGTCACAATCGGACCTCATGGCATGCTGCTGATTAACGCAGTAATGTTGTGCATGATTGGATGGGCTCTATGGAAGGCTGAGCGCAGACTAGAATCCGGAAGTGACTGGATTCTACTACTGATGTTGGGCGTTTTCGCCGTCTCTGGAAGGGTTCTTCTAGACCCTTTTCCCAACATCCAACCTGTCACAGTAATTGTCCTACTAGCCGGAATACATTACGGCGCGCCCAGGGCAATTGTACTCGCTACCACTGTCACACTATGCTCCAACATGGTGCTTGGACATGGCCTGTGGTCGCTGTATCAAGCTGCAGGATGGTCTGCCGTGGGGGTTGCTGGAGCACTTTTCTCCAATCGATTACTAGTTAATGATAGATTAAACATTGAGAGGCTGACAATCGTTGCTGCAACTTCGGCCTTTGCCTTCGACTGGATTGTCTCAGTAAGCGCACTACATTCGATGGGAAGCGAACTCCTGCTTCCATACATTGTAGCCGGCCTCCCATTCGATTTGCTTCATGCGGCAGGCAATGTAGTATTCGCTGCTTGGCTGGCAACACCTCTGAGCGAAGTCATGACCAAGCACATCAGTGCATCTTCTCCTATGGCGGTGAACGATCCTGTCTCGAGCACCCT
>MDTE01019409.1_pt1 | contig 13403 bp, 9 predicted proteins | sample 811231 | NCBI WGS metagenome assembly MDTE01 (sample SAMN05326651, study PRJNA326480) | marine metagenome | isolation source: seawater | place: Indian Ocean: Red Sea | collected 2010
GAGCCGCAGCCGCAGGACTGTCTTGCGGATATCAAACACACCACTATCGCCATCGAGAACGAGTTGCGGGACACGGGAACGTTCGCAGTCGAACGACCGATCAACATCGATCCAGGAATCGTCAACGACTGCCGAATCATCCTCGCAAGCACGAAGGACTACTCGCATCGTTGGTATCGCGGCAAAGGAATCTGGGAGGAGTTGACGCTCATCTACCAACACGGCGCCTTCGAGCCGCTTCGCTGGACCTATCCCGACTTTCGCAAGCCGACCTACCACGAGTTCTTCGCGAAGCTTCGACGCGACCTGATCGATCGCAACCTACAATCGAAGCCCTAGCACACGGAGTCGTGGGGCCGCTCAACTCTTGCTGCGCGGTGCTCGCGCAAGAACAACCAATGCGACCTTCTGGACTCCAGCTCGCAAGAGAGCCCTGGTGCACTCGGCGGCGGTCGTTCCGGTCGTCAATACGTCGTCAAAAAGAATGACGTGTCGTGGCAGGTAGGCCCCGGAATCGACGGCAAATGCCGCCCGAAGGTTCACCCTGCGATCGCGACCACTCAGGATCACCTGAGGCGGTGTCGACCGACCCTTCTTGAGAAGCGGCACTACGCGAAAACGTACACGTGCTGACGATCGTCCTCCCGCCGCCGAGGCAACATCACGGGCGATCTCCGCAACCGGGTGACGCCCTCGGCGCAGACTCTTGGACCAAGACTGCGGCACGGGAACGAGATGCTCACACTCGTCGGCGAACGAGCGTATCCAAGGGCGATCCATGGCGTACAAGGCGGCGTCGCGAAGAAGCGGACGCACCCCGCCGTCATTGGAGAACTTGAAACGGAGAATCGCCGTCCGCAGTGGACCGTCGTAGACTCCTGCAGCCGACGCAAATTCATATGGTGGCGGTGCACGTTCGCACTGGGCGCACTCGGCGAACTCGACGGATCCACCCGCAGCACATCGCGGACAGGCCTCGTTCACCCAACACGACCGTTGAATACACGACTGACAAAAGGGCGCTCCAGCGAGTGTCTCCTCACGACCGCACTCGCGACAAAAGCCGGGAGCGAGAAGATCGAAGAGAAGGCTGAGAACGTCCGACCCAAAGCGTGTGGACTGCCCACGGATCGTTTCCACCCGGGCAAAAAGATTTTGCTTTTCAACTTTTATTCTTATAGCTTTCCAGCTCCTCATCAGTGGCGGCGTAGCTCAGCTGGCTAGAGCGATGGATTCATAACCCATAGGTCGGCAGTTCAAGTCTGCCCGCCGCTACCACTTCTTTCCTCTCAGGCTGCCACTTCTTTCCTCTCGGGTTACCGCCTACACCTGCAGTTGCGACCCTCTGACGTCTTTCCCCTCGCCTCTCTTTTCCCCGTGAATTCCACCACTCGATGTATTTTAATACTTCTATGTCTTTTAGGAAATCACCCTTCCGTAAAAAAGGGGTAAGGAATTACCATTCTACCGGTGGCCCTCCCTTACCCTGGAAACCGATGCTTCACTGGAGTGGCAAAGTGAACACCGGCTCCCTGCCATTCATTGATTGCAACGCCCTTCAGCGCCTGCGGTGACCTCCAAAGTTCCCTTCATTGGCCCGACCTTTCACCGGCTGACCTCGATAACGAGATCAACTGTTCCTCTGTTTGGAGCAGATTCACAACGTCGTCGACCAGTCCAAGCGCGAGCGTGACTTCATCCCGTACCTGCCGTCGACGAGCTTCCCACAGGCGAATCAACTCCACCTGCCCCTCCGCACCGTTAGTCACGGTTAGGAGAAGAAGCTCGGCCTCACGTGCTAAATCAACGATTTCCGCTTCTGCCGTCAACACCGGCAAACTCCAACCGAGTCGTTCGCGAATCCCGTCGAGTCGCTGTAGCTGGCGCAATGGAAATCGTTGAGACTCGTTGTCTCTCGCAGACCACAGTTCAGCTCGCAACTGGCTCTGCAGCTCACCCAAGCGCCGCCAACGCTCGACATCCAGTCGCGTGCGAGCCAAGCGAGCCAAGCTCCGCGCGTCCGCCCATGTTTCCAGCGACTCGCGGATCTCATTCGTGACCGCATTCCCTGGATCGAGCACTCGAACTACGCGCAGGCGATGCGCGGCAGTGCGTACGCCGCGTAGCGAAATCGCCTCCAGCGTGGAATTCGTCAGTGCCGCAAGCGCCAGGTCCGCTGGCTTATCGAGAGCCACAAGGATCTCCAGCGCTTTCGCCGCGTCACCGTCGATCGGTTGCGACGCGACCTCCTCCGGCGGTGATACGGACCCTACGGCAAGCACAGCGCCGGAAGCTCTCAGACGCTCGCAACTTCCATTCGTCGCTTGAAGCTGCTTTCGGACTAGGCCCTGAGCCTTCTGCAAACGTGTGAGTCGCGCACGATTTCGAGTCAAACCCCGCTGGAGAGAAGCGGTGAGGTCGGCCACCGCGCTGTTGAGCGGATGAACACTGCTTGCCGAGGTATCACGCGCCGAAGAGTCTCGGAGCAGCTTGACGCTCGCGTCAACTAGCGCGAACCGCTCGCGATAGCCGGTGACGCGGAGATGCGTTCGATCGTCGTCCGGCCCACGGAGCTCGGGCTCGCTCGACGAATACGAACGAAGCCGATCGTACGCCTGTGCAGCAGCCGGAAAACGTCGCAATCTCTCGAAACAGATTCCTGCCCGCAACGCTGCCAATCGCTTGAGGTCTCCGGACTCACGCTTCGAGCCGGGACGGTCGATGTAGATGTTCTCGTACTCTTGGGCTAGTTCCCCAAGAGCCTCGGCTGGGTCTCCTCCGCCGCCGACGAACACTTCGCGGTACCAAAGTTCCATCGCGCTCTGTGCCGAGGCCGCTCCTCCGGTGAGGAGAAAAACCGTCACGAGCACCCATTGCCGGAAAGTCGAGTACCGCAACAGCGTGCGACCTAACTGGGCTGCGTTGGAAAACACTGTGAAAGACACCGCGAGAAACACTCTGGCTTCATCTCTTGTGGCTTCCTCTCGGCGACTTACTGCAGAAGCCCGAACAGGCAAGAAGCACACGCCAGAACTACGAGAGAAGTGAAGAGGCCCAGAACGATCCGAACAACAAAAGAGAGAAAAGAGAAGAGATTGAACCCTAAAACAATTGAGACGACACCACGCCCCGGGCCACTTCGGTGGCCATTGTGGTAGCTCTTTGTCACGAGAATGTCACAGCAGCGCCTTTTTGGCGAAAAGCTCTTCGAGTCGCCCCCATACAGCGCGGTCTCTCATGTGGAATCCGAGCGTTGCGGACAACATGACGTGCCACACTCCGCCACAGAAAAACAACGCGCCGAACCCAAAGCCTCAAGCTCGCGGCGTCAACCTCGCCTCACCCCTGAAAACGGTAGCCAACTCCACGCACGGTGACAATGAATCGTGGCGTTTCGGAATCGTCTCCGATCTTCTGCCGAAGCCGATTGATGAAATTGTCGATCGTGCGTGCCGTGCCGTAGTAGTTGTATCCCCACACCTTGTTGAGGATCACGTCGCGTGGCAAAACCTTCCCCCCTGACTCGAGCAAGAAACTCAACAACTCGAACTCTTTGGAAGTGAGATTGACCTCTCGCCCCTTCAGCCACACTCTCTGCGCATCGAGGTCAACCTTCACGCCACCGAACCTTACCGGCTCTCGTCGACTGACCCTGGCACGACGAAGCACGGTCTGCACACGAAGGAGCAGCTCCCGAATGCTGAACGGCTTGGTGATGTAGTCGTCGCCGCCCGTCTGGAAACCGAGGATCTTGTCCTCCTCTTGAACCTTCGCCGTGAGAAAAATCACGGGCGTCTCGATCTCGCGCTTACGGAGCGCCTCGCAGATCTCATAGCCGTTCACTTTCGGCAGCATAATGTCAAGAATCAGCAAGTCTGGCTGATCGTCGATGGCACGTTGCAGCCCTGTTTCCCCTTCGGTCGCAAGAGTGACTTCGTAGCCCTCGAACTGCAAATTCTTGCGTAGCCCGAACGCAATCGCGCTGTCGTCCTCGACGAGGAGAATCTTCGCCTTCGCTGCAGTCTGTGTAGCCTTCGTGCCCATCAAACACCGAACAAGTCAAACAGTAAAAAATCGCACTCCAATCCAAACGGTAGCTGACCCGATCATACGGGGTCACCCGCAACGCTCGAACAAAAGAGTGTCAGTTTTCTGTCGGCTTCGCAGCCCAAACGACTCCCTGACGCACTACTCCGCCAGCACGTGAGTCTTGCGGAGAACCAACGTGAAGCTGCTACCACCGCCGAGCTGGCTCGACACCCGAATCTCTCCATTGTGGACCTTGGCAATATAGCGTGAGAACGTCAACCCAAGCCCGGTGCCATCGACGTCTCGTGTCAGATAGTCTTCTGCACGATAGAAACGATCGAAAATTCGCTTTTGGTCTCGCTTTCGAATACCCACCCCACGATCGATCACCTCTACTGAAATTTCGGAGACCGACTCTCGTACGTTGACTGTGATGCGAGTGTCAGGCGGAGAGTACTTGGCGGCATTCGTCAACAAGTTGAGGAGCAGCTCGATCATCGAAGCCTTGTCGACACGAGTCTTGGAAATGTGTTGGGCTGCATTGACCTCCACAACTCGAGGGTTCTCACGGTTGTGGTCATGGAAAATTTTCAAGGTTTCCCGCACGACGTCCACCATGCTGCAACTGGTGAAACGAAACTTCTTCTGGTGCTTCTCAATGCGGGAGTACTCAAGCACTTGATCGATCAACTTGGAGAGGCGCTGACTCTCTTGGTCAATCATCCGCAAACAAGTCGCACGGTCGCTCTCGTCGTCAACACGACCGTCGAGAACTGTTTCTGCATACATCCGAATCGACGTAAGCGGTGTCTTCAGCTCGTGCGTCACGAAACTGACGAAGTCGGTTTTCAGTCGCGCGGTCTCCAACTCCCGCAGCGTATAGCGAAGTGTGAAGAGCACAGCAACGATGATCGTCAACACAAGAATGATCACCGACCACGTGAACGCGGCGAGTGGCACGACGGAGAACCCACGAAAACGAGGAGTCAAGGATCCCGGCGGCGGGGTGTAGAGGAATTGGTAGGAATCAAATGGCTCGGGAGCCGCAAGCGAGAAGCTCGTGTCTTCCTCCTCAGAGTCCGCCGATGGAACGCCGCGAAGGGTCAACGCTAGCCCTTCGGGGGAAAGCCCAAAGGTCTCACAATACTCGCGCGCCTCAGACAGAAAGAACGATCGATCCAAGAGTACGAAGACATCCGGAGCCTCTCCCCGAACACCGAACCCCACAAAATCCAGGTCGCCGCGCTTGGCGTCGACGATACGGACACGCTGCCAAAGCGATCCGGGTGTCGGACTGAGTGTCGCCTGCAATACGCTGCGCAGAGACTCAAGATTGGCGCCGGCAAAAGCGGGCCCCCGTCGGCCCCGACCCGCCGCTGACTCTTTCCGACGCGACGCGTTCTCGGGAAGGATCGCGTCCAATCGATCGTCGAAAAATTTCACGGCCTCTTTCGGCATAAAGCGGGCGTACCGGCGCAGCGCATCAGACGCCTCGCGCACAGCGATTCCGAGCGGCAATCGTGAACCTCTTGACTGCTCAATCTCCGCGATCCGCACAAGAATCGGTACAGCGCGAACGATGCCAAAGTGGTCAGCAGTCTGCCCGAATCGCTCGTGTGCCCAGCGAAGATGCTCAATCGCACGTGCCTTCGAGTTCTCGTGATAGTTGAGTCTGGCAGCGGCGAGAGCGGCCTCCACCAACACCTCATCTCGATCACTCCTCTTGACCAGCCGCTCCGCCTCTGCGAGTGCACGCCGCGGATCTTTGTCCACCAACTCAAGTCTGTGGAGCTTAGCGAGCTCCTCGCTCGGTGCCTGCGAGCCGAGCCGCCGTGGCATGAAAGGGTCGACCGCCGTCAACTTGCCGGCGATTCGTACCAAGACCTCCCGAACCGCTGGTTCGTTCTGGCGAAATTTCACCATGTAAGGCAAACGACGCTCAATCTCTTTATTCGACCGCCGTCGATCGCGTGGATTTTGTGAGTCTGGTGAGGTGCCCGCCTGAAAATAGGTCGCGTACGCCCTGAGCCGCTTCTCCCACGTCTCTGAAAGATGGTTCGACAACTCGCCAAGGTTTTCGCGGACAGGTCGCGCAAAAGACGAGCGGACGAACGTGTTTGCCTCGAGCACCTCCATCAGCCCTAGCGCGGTGATTAGAACGCTGGGTATGAGCACAGCGCAAAGAATCACCGCGATGAGCTTGACGGGAACGTTGGCGAAGAGCGAGCGGCTCGGCGACTTCAACTCAGATCCTCCTGGCCCCACCATTATACCAGAGACCGTGAGTTCGCCCGCGGTTCGGTACTCTCCGTAAGACGATCGTCACCGCCGTCGACGGACGTTTGAGTTCATCTTGCCCCACCGTCGATCCTGCACCTTGCCGGATCTAGCCTTCGCAGCGGTCTTTCCGTGCCCGGTGCCTCCATCCGAGTCATCAGTAGCCGAGCCTCCAGAGGCATCGGCATCCGGCTTACGCAGCCCGGCAATTCGATCGCGCAGCTTGGCTGCGAGTTCGAAATCGAGCTCCTCCGCCGCTCGAAGCATCTCCTGCTCCAGTTCTTGGATTGCTTCGCTAGCGACAAAGCGCTCGCGTCCCTGCCCCACCGCCGATCGCGCCACCTTGTGCCCACGGATCTCCTCCTCGATGCCTGGGAGAATGGCCTTCTTAATACTTCGAGGAATGATTCCGTGCTCACGATTGAAGCTCATCTGCAGGTCACGTCGACGGCGCGTCTCGCTGATCGCACGATCCATCGACTTCGTGATCGTATCACCGTAGAGAATGACCCGCGCGCGCTCGTTACGGGCGGCCCGCCCGATCGTTTGAATCAGGGACGTTTCGGAGCGCAGAAACCCCTCCTTGTCCGCGTCCAACACTGCGACGAGAGCAACCTCGGGCAAATCAAGACCCTCGCGGAGCAGGTTGACCCCAACCACGACGTCGTAAACGCCACGCCGCAGATCCTGTAGGATTTCGACGCGCTCGATCGTGTGGACCTCTGAATGTAGGTACTGACTGCGGATGTGGAGTTCCTGGAAATGCTCGTGCAAGTCCTCGGCCATGCGCTTGGTGAGGGCCGTGACCAGGACCCGATCACCGCGCGCTGCCGTCTCCTTGATTTCATGGACCAAATCGGGCACCTGCCCCATCGCCTTGCGCACCTCCACCTCCGGGTCGAGTAGCCCCGTCGGTCGATTGATGAGCTCAACCACCTCACCCGAAGACTTACGCAACTCGTACTCCGCCGGCGTGGCGCTCACGTAGAGTGCCTTCTCGATGCGTGACTCCCACTCGTCGAATCGCATCGGGCGATTGTCGAGCGCAGACGGCAGGCGAAAACCATGCTCCACGAGCGTCTGTTTACGCGATCGGTCGCCGTTGTACATAGCGCCGACTTGTGGAATCGACACGTGCGACTCGTCCACGACGACGAGAAAGTCGTCGGGAAAATAGTCGAGGAGATTGTACGGTCGCTCGCCTGCCTTCCGCCCACTAAAGTGCCTCGAGTAGTTCTCGATTCCAGGGCAGTACCCCACCTCAAGCATGAGCTCGCAGTCGTACCGAGTGCGCGAATTCAGTCGCTGAGCTTCAAGGTGTTTCCCCTGCTCTTCGAGTTGTGGAATTCGCTCAGAGAGCTCCTGGAGGATCGTTCCGACGGCAGTCTCGACCTTGTCTCGGTTAATGACAAAGTGTTTGGCGGGGTAAATCGTAACCTTTTCGTAGTCACCACGAACTTCTCCAGTGAGAGGGTCGATCTCGTAAAGACCTTCAACTTCGTCACCGAACATCTCCACCCGGAATGCGGTCTCTTCATGGGCCGGAAAGATCTCGACCACATCTCCACGCACACGGAACGTTCCGCGTAGCAATTCGACGTCCCGCCGTGCGTACTGAATCTCGACCAATCGATGTAACAAGTCATCACGGTCCAACGTGGAACCCCGCTCAACATCGACCAACATCCCTTGGTAGTCCGCCGGGTCACCCAAGCCATAGATGCAAGAGACGCTCGCCACGATCACGACGTCTGAGCGAGACATGAGGGCGCTTGTGGCAGCCAGACGGAGGCGGTCGATGTCGTTGTTTATCGAGGCATCCTTCTCAATATAGATGTCTCGCTGCGGGATGTACGCCTCGGGCTGATAGTAATCGTAATAACTGACGAAGTACTCAACAGAGTTCTGCGGCAACACCTCGCGAAGCTCAAAAAAAAGCTGCGCGGCGAGCGTCTTGTTGTGGGAGATGACGAGGGTCGGAATGTTCAACTGCGCGACCACATTGGCAACAGTGAACGTCTTTCCCGAACCGGTCACGCCGAGCAAAGTCTGAAACTTGCGGCCTGCGCGATAACCGGCGACCAGGTTGTCGATCGCTTCGGGCTGGTCACCCCGTGGTAAATAGGAGCTGACGACTTCGATGCGATTCGTCATAGGGCGAACGAACATCCTCGGTTCAACGTGGTTTTGGGTCGGCGTATCACGCCCGCGAACGGAGTGGAAAGCCTCAAAGGAAGACACCGCGGCGTCTGGTCGGCCCGTACAGGACGTCCGTGCCGTCACAAAGACACCTTTCGGTCGTGGACGTCATCGGAGCGAGAGATTCGCGCTGACACGCTCGACCCAGCCCGAAGGCATCCCGGGGATCGCTTTCAGTTCGTCGAAGGACACAAATGGACCGTGAGACGCCCTGAACTCGACGACGCGACGCGCGCGTCGCTCTCCGATACCTTCGAGCAGAGCCCATTCATACCACGGGGCTGTGTTGATGTCGATCTTGAGGCGCTCAAGCGGCCACTCGGCGACCTGCACTCCGCTACGCGCCGGCGACCAACGAATGGTCGGCGCCACGAGAAGAATCATGACTAACCCGAGAAGCAAAAAGTCGGACAACAGACGACGCCTGGCGCACGGCGGCTTGGACAACGCTTGCCACGGATGACGTGGTGTCTCAGCCGCGGCGGCACTGTCAGGGTAGCCGTCTCTGTCACTGTTGTTACTGCGGTCACTCACGCATGCCCCGTGCATTAAAATAAACCCCGTGTACGAGTCGACACACCTGTTTGGTCGCGATAGGTGCCGCGCCGGTTGCGTCACTGCAGCTTGCGTTACTGCCGGTTGCATCACCGTCCTGTGACAGACGTCGTCTGTGCTGTTGTTCGCGAAGCGATCTGATGTGTGTGGGTTCGAGACGTTCCGGTGAAGCCTTCACCAACTCGAAGAAGCGCAGCTGAAGCTTAGAATAGGACCCTCTGAAGTGTGTGCGAGTTTCTTTCTCCACTTTTTTCGCAAGCACATCGAAAACAGCCTCGTCGCCTGTCTTCGGCACCGCGACGTCAGTTCGCGAAAGCCGGGCGTCTTCCCAGGCAGTCGCCAACACCCGGACATCAGACTGCTCTTCAAAATTCGCCAGCAGCCGCGGCTCTCGCTGCTGACGTCAAACTCGCGCACGAATCTGAGGCAAAGATACGTCCTTGACCCGTACAGAAACTGCGCACCTCGAGAAGCTCCCCCAAGACAACTCCGGCAGGTAGGAAACCTTCAATCGGTCCGCCTCATCGTCTTTGTACTTATGAACGAAACATTTAACCACCTCGTTGTCGATCCGGACGCGCGCCTCCTCGTCAGCAGGAAGATTGCACGTGAGGAACACCTCGTACCCCCTTCGCGACTTACCGCGTCGTAACGACACTTCGTCCACACAGCACACAGAAAATCCTTCCGCCGTCGCACGTTTGAACAGAGCCATCTCCTTGAGCTAAAGGCGGGCACGAACGCGAGCTTGGCGACCATTCCCATGGCACCGATCGACCCGCCCCCACAGAACACCATGACCACCCACGTGCGTGAATTCATGCGTTTCTCCAACCGCAGGACTACCGGATCAGGCTCCAGATGAGAGGCCCGTTACCAGTATCGAAGAGCACACCTTCGGGTAGTGAGCGGAGGAATGGCAATCGTATCGGGGCGCAAGTCAGCCGCGATACCGCGCGACCTTCTCTTGGAAATCGACGAAAATATCGCCCACGGTGACTCCATGTCGCTCAAACCAACCTTGGTTCATCTCGAGAACGTATCGAACCTTGTCCTTCGAGACCGTCCTTCGCTCGTCCTTCGGCTTCATGTCTTCGATCTGAAGGATTCGACCCGAGTCGTCGAGGAACGCGATCGACAGCGCAATGAGTGTATTCCGCATCCAAAACTTCTGAATCGACGGAACGTTGAAAATAAAAATCATGCCCTTGTTCTCGTCCATGTGCTCGCGGTGCATGAGTCCGAGGGTCCGCGCTTGTGCGTCTGCCGCGACCTCGACCGAGAGGCTCTGCCCCTTCACCTCAAGGACGATGAACTCGTAGGAGCGGCCAGGCCCCTCGACGCGAGGTCGATCACAGCTAATGGACGGACAGATGACCGCCAGAGCGACGAGTAGAAGAGTTTCACGTAGCGCTCTCATGATCCTCCTCGAATCTCAAATGCGTCGATGATGTCGAGCGCGATATCAAGTGACGGGGCTGAGTGCGTCAACGCTCCAACACTGATGCGATCGACGCCAGTGGCTGCGACGGCTTTCAGCGTTGACCTTTGAATCCCTCCGGAAGCCTCCAGGAGAGGCCTCGACGCATGCTGTGCATTCCGGCGCTCGACCGCCCACTTCAAGTCGTCGACCCCAAAGTTGTCGAGCAGCACCGCATCGATCGGCAACCCGAGCACACTGATGAACTGCTCTCGGGTGTCCACCTCAACCTGAAGAAAAAGTTCGGACGCGGCCGCTCGAAGTGTCGCGACCCAGTCCGGAAAATCCCCTCGCCCCAGCTCACGAAGGACCGCGATGTGATTGTCTTTGACGAGGACACCATCCGACAAGTTGAACCGGTGGTTGCTAGCGCCCCCACAGCGCACGGCGTATTTCTCAAGGTAACGCCACCCCGGTGTCGTCTTCCGCGTGTCGACCAGCTCGGCATGGCTGTCTCCGAGTTCCTCAACCCACTTCGCCGTGCCGGACGCGATACCCGAGAGACGCTGGAGGAAATTGAGCACGGTACGCTCCAGACGTAGGATCTCCGCTGCGGGCCCGCGCACCTCCGCCAGCGTCACCCCAGCGGAGAGAGGCTGCCCATCCGGCGTTCGAACCACCACCTCAACGGCGGGAGTGGACCGACCAAACAGCTCCTTGACAACCGGCACGCCGGCCGCAACGCCAGACTCCCTGGCGACGAATCGGGCCGCCATCCCAGCGAGAGGACCGGTTCCATCCCGAGTCGGTCCGACGAGGGGATCCGTCGTCGCGTCACCGCCCGGTAAGTCCTCCCGCAGCGCGAGATCGATCAGTCCGCGCAGCTCAAGGAGTTCCCGTTCACCAAACTTCGGGGGCATATCTACCGCAAAATGCCAGGCCTGGAAACCACTTTGGGAAATGTACCGTGTTCCGTACACTCTCCAAAAGCCGAGTAGAATAGCCGACGGGCGGGTCAGTCCCACCTTTCTTTTCTACGGCCTGACGACAAAAGTTGACGGTGTCCTGAGGCTTCGGCCCCGCTTCTTGACGCGGCTTCCCCGAGAGGACCTGCTGGAATCGCGGCTCCCAGAGCCTTCGAGCGCTGGCTGAATTGCCGGCGTTGCTTGTGCGTTAAGCCCAGGGGCCTTCTCCAACCGATCGACGGAGGTGAAGAAGCAGATTAGAGATACGTCGTTGCAGGACAGGATATTGATGGGCTCGTCGCACGCGCCACCCGACGGCCCACCGCCGCTTGGGTCTGCCGAAACCAGCGACCAAACTCGCCTCTGCCTGGGCGCGGAGCTTGACGGAGTCAAATCGAGGCCGATAGGATCGTCGCTCTGCCGTTAAGCTGAGGCGCGTGAGGAGAACGTGAATCCCCGAGTCTCTTTCGCTAAAGAAATCCTTCGGACGGACGCGATGACGGAAGTGAACGGACGGTAGAGTCGCCCCGCGGCAAATCGTCCACTGCAGTTTGTCAGGCGGCAAATCGTCAGGCAGGCGGTGCGCGGAAGAGGGCAATCGCAGCCCGTCGCGACAAATCATCACTTTGTTGACGAGCAGAACTCCATGATCAAGGTCAGCTCGCAGGCCGATAAGGTTTGCGTAGCAAAGGTTCACGAGGCCGGCCAGGAACAGGTCTTCGAACACTGGGACAAGCTTTCCAGCGACGAGCGCAAGAACCTGCTTGCTCAGCTGCGTGATATCGACTTTCAAGAGTTAAAACGCCTCATTCAGCAGCACCTCCACAACGGCGACTCGGCCGAGGAGCGCGTGCTGCAGGCTGCCCAGCCAATCGCCGCGCCAGACCCGGAAGCAGATCGCGAAGACTTTGAGCTCTGCCGAACTCTAGGCGAATACTCCCTCAAGAACGGAGAGGTCGCGTTCGTCACCTCAGCAGGCAGCGCTGGAGGAGAGCCGACCGCCGAGCCGGTCGGACTATTGCCCGTAGGTCCGCTCACCGGAAAAAGCGTCTTTCAGCTGCAGTCCGAGAAGATCAAGGCTCTGAATCGACGTCACAAGGTCTCGGTTCCTTGGCTAATCTTTTGCCACCCTGAGTCGCTGGAGACGACAACGACCTACTTCAAGGAAAACGGCTACTTCGGGCTGAATTGCTCGGATCTGCACTTCTTTACCCAAGAGATGCTGCCGGTGGTTGATCGCCGCGGCAAGCTGCTGCTCTCGGCGCCCGGTCGACTCGCGCTGGGCACGAAGGGACGCGGCGGGATCCTTCTCCAAATTCTCCGCGACGAGTACCTTCAGAGCTTTCGGAAGGACGGAATCAAGCACATTTGCTACTTCCAAGCGGATAACCCGCTGATCAAGGTTGGAGACCCGGTGTTCCTAGGTCTCCACATCAAGAATCGGGCAGACATGAGCTCAAAGTGCGTTCGGAGAACCGACCCGCACGAAAGCGTCGGCATCTTTTGTAATTTCAATGGCTCTCTGGGTGTTGTCGAACACACCGAGATCGACCCAGAATACTCGGAGCGTCGCACAGAAGAGGGCTCGCTGGAGTTCTTCGCCGCGAACATCGCAAACCACGTACTGACGCTCGATTTCCTAGAGAGGCTGAAAGAAAAGAGCTTTTCACTGCCGTACCACAAAGTTCTTCGAATGACGCCCCACGTCAACCGCAGCGGTCGACTCGTCCGACCCACCGAACCCACGGCGATCCAATTCCAAAGCTTCATCTGTGATGCCCTGAAGGAAGCAAAACGCGCGCCACTTGTGGTCGTTGATCGGGAGGAAGAGTTCTCGCCGATCCGCCATACGGGTGGCAAAGACTCGCCGCAAACAGCCCAACGTGACCTTTCGCAACTCTACGCGCGGTGGCTGACATTAGTCTGTCCGGAGTTCGCAGGCAACGGGCACAAGGAAC
>MDTE01061751.1_pt1 | contig 13403 bp, 5 predicted proteins | sample 811231 | NCBI WGS metagenome assembly MDTE01 (sample SAMN05326651, study PRJNA326480) | marine metagenome | isolation source: seawater | place: Indian Ocean: Red Sea | collected 2010
GGACCACCATGTGCGGTAGTTCTCCATGTTTCCGCAACGGTCCAGACGGTGCCGTGACCGAAACAACCTCTCCATGTGACCCCGTTCAAGGCGTCGGGCCAGGTGGCTGTGCAACCTACACCGCTGAAGTCGACGGCGTTACCTCGACCAGCCCGCAACGTGCTGACACCGACGGTGATGGACTCAACGATTCCTACGAAGCCCTCACGCTGTTGACCGACCCGACCTCTTCGGATACCGACGGCGACGGTATCAGCGACGGCGTCGAGGTCAACGGTGCTTACGGCAACCCCGCCCAAGCCAGTGACCCACGCAACAACAACACCGACGGTGATGCGTTTGACGACGGAGAAGAAGACACCAACTTCAACGGTGTTCTCGATGCTGGTGAAACAGACCCTACTCGAAGAGAAGATTCCGGTGACGAAGACCAAGACGGCATTCAGAACTGGGAGGAGAACCTCACGTGTACGCTATGGGACGTGGCCGACACCGATTTTGGAGGGATTTCTGACGGCCAAGAACGCAACATCAGTCATGGAACGGATCCGTGCGACTCACTGGTCAACTTTGAAACGACCTTCGTCCAATACTTCAGCTCAAGCAACCGCCTCGAGGTGGGCAACGGCACCGGTTTCAACCCTGGTGGCGGTGTTGGATGGTACAATGTGTCAGGCACATGGGAGTCGTTCGCGTACGCCACGGTCGTCAACGACATTCTGCAGGGCGTCTCGAACGGTCCATCGGGGACGGCCACACAAGTAGCAAACCGTAACGGTTCATTTTGTCATACCCAGGCCGTGAGCGCCGGGACTTTGGGGAACATACAGAATTATTGTGACGATGACTATGAGGATACTGACCAAGATGGTTTGGCGGACTGGCAGGAACTGCTCGGCACGTTCGGTTGGTTCTCCAATCCAGCCATCGCTGACAGCGATGGCGATGGTGTCAACGATTTTGATGAAGTTCAGGACAACACCGATCCCAACGAGCCGTGTACGAACCTCCTCGACGATGACAACGATGGGTTGAACAATTATTTCGAAAACACCACGGGTTGCGATTTGATCTACATCGGGATCACCAACGGTTCACAGGATGTTTGGGTCACGACATCTTCCGCCTTTGACACCGACCAAGGCGGTGTCGATGACCGTACGGAGTACTTTGACGGAACCAATCCAGAAAACGACCCCACCGATGACATCCAACCTGATGACTTCGATGGCGATGGTATTCCAGACGCGGTTGAGAATCAAACGGGAACGGATTGGACCAACCCTGATACGGACGGCGGTGGTATGCTCGACGGTGACGAATGTCCAGACATGTTTTGGTTCATCAACTGCGCAGGAGCGCCCTTTGACCCCTTCGACCCTTCCGATGACATCATGAACGACGGCATCGTATTTTGGGCCAACAACACCTCTGGCGTTGTTGATGTCAACATTGAGCCACGCTGGCGAACCATCACCAACGATTTCTACACCGGTACGAATTATGCACACTTGACTTCGGTGCATCCGGCTGAAATCATTTCGGTGCCGATGGAAAATTTCACCCATCTCGCTCCGCTATCCTTCTCGAATTCAACGGTCCAGTGGGATGTCAAGTTCAATCAACCCATCTCCAATGGACAGATACCTGCTCCAGCGTATTATTCCAACATCACGTTTTACTTTGAGACAAGTGCCAACATTTCTCGCACCAACGATACCCACATCCTCTCGATCGAAGAAGGTGCGGTTGACAACGTTCTGTATCAACAGCCTGCGTATTATTTTGATTGGGCCACCTTGGCCTCAACCACCGTCCCAGCGCAAGGCTTCCCTTACGAATTGTTGACCGATGAACGCTTTACCAACCAATCCGATCCGTATTCCTATATTTTCAACGTCACCAACGCCATCGTCAACGAAGCAGGCGCAACCGATGCATACAGCACGGCGCTGGCCATCGAAGATTTCCTCACCAACGGAAACGCGACAACCGAATTCAAACGAAATTACAACGGTTCAGGGACCATCTCTCCCGTTGATGCTACTCTCAACATCGTCGAAGCCATCAAGGAAGGCTCCTGTCGAGAGTACAACACTGTGTTCGTTACCATGGCACGTCTTGCGGGTTTGCCTGCACGACAAGTCACGGGTTACATTGGCGGAACATGGACGGGTGACGGTTATGCCGTGTATTCCGCCAACGCCGCAACATGGTCCGAAGTTCGCCTGCAACAAAACAGCGCCAACGGAAACACAGATTTGGGCTGGGTGCCTTTTGACCCGTGCCCACCAGCAGAGGAAATCGAAATTGTGAATCAGACCATTTCAACCCTTACCCTTGCCCGAGACGGCACAGAAAAGATCACCGTTTCGGGTCAACTTCGTTATGTCGCCAACGGCACGCCGGTGCAAGATATTCGCGTCTTGTCTTACCTCACCCCCGTCGCAGATGCCGCGTTTGTTCCAGGCGCTGGCGGCGTACAAGAGCGCCTCTTGGACGAGAACTTGACGGATGGGAACGGTACATTCACCCTCCAGGGCTTCCCCAGCGCACCAACCGCACCAGGCATGCACAACATCGTGATCGAGCACAGGCAATCGGGGTATGTATCCCACGACGGCATTATCTATGATGGCTATATCAACCTCACCGAAAATTCAACGATTGAACACACAGCACCGTTGGCGATCAACGCACCTATTGTTGGAGCGGGTTCAACCACCGTCATTGAAGGACGGTTGACGCTCCAAAATCAGCCAACAGAGGAGATTGTGAACCTTCCAAACCAGACCGTTTGGATGACCTATACCTCGTCGGTTGATGGCGCTCAAAACTTCAGTGCCCAAACGGACAGCAGCGGTGCCTGGACCATCACCTTGAACATGAGCGCAAACGAACCGCGCGGAAACCTCTCTGCAACGCTCGGGTTTTCAGGATGGCAGGACACCTCTGTTGCAGGCAGTACCCCAGCGACCTTCCATCTGGCTCCAAGCACGACTTCCATTGTCCTGAACATCACGGATGCGCCCAACCTCACTGCTACCATCGAAGGGCCGCTGCTTACCAACAGCAGCATTCTCCTCCTCGACGACAATGTGTGGATCAACGGTACGGCAACTTCCATCAGTGCATCGCCTGTATCCTTGGCCGGTAATTTGCAATTCTCAATTCGAGCCAACGCATCGGGCGACCCTTGGGTTGAGGTGTTCAACCTCAGCGTTAACGGGGCATTCTCAATCCAGCATTTGATGGCGAACAACACCATGGTTGCAGCTGGTGAGATCGAGACAAGGCTACGCTTCTTCCCCTCAACCTTACCGGCAACGGACGATGCCAACCTCAGTTCGGGAGCACCTTACTTCTTGCGTGGTCTTCTTGACTTTGTGATTGAAGACTCTGCACAAATTCGAGGCTTTGATGCCAATGTGGTGATTCAAGTCAACGACCACCGCGGCATGCCTGCTGTACCGAACCTGCTCGGAAACTACGACTTCTCCTTCAACGGCTCTTGGTTCAACACCACCGTTGACCCTGAGTCCGACCTCATCGAGACCAGTGTCCTTCTCGACGCAAATCTTCTCGCAGGCGATTATCCAATCGATGTGTCGTTCAACGGTTCTGATTTCTATCAACCGAGCATTGGAAGCGGTTCAATGCGTGTGCAAGCCGAGATCGGTTGGAACGTTTCCATCGCACAGGATTGGACCTACATGGGCAACTCAACGCGTATCTCTGGCGACATCTTCGACGCAGTCTACCTTACCCCTGTCGTTGGAAACGAGACGCTCATCAGCGTGACCTTGTTTACTGAAATTGGACCGATTGACATCGCGCAGTCTTCCCTCAACAACAGCACGGGCGCCTTTGACATTCCAATCACCATGCCGACGAATTTACCATCGGGCGTTTACGACTTTGTCTTGGCGTTTGACTTCCTCTCACGTGCTCCTGCCGGAGGCGCTTACTATGCCTTCGTGGACACAGCGGTTCCACCAGCCCCTCCGACCGAGATATCTGTGGAAGGTGGTATTGTCACGGAGGTCGTGATCGATGCTGAGCGACCCGCCTACATCGTAGAAATGAACGACACCGTCGACTTCACGGCGAAAATCACCGACGTGGCGGATGGCTCCAACATCACCGGTGCCTCAGTTGATTTCATCTGGGACTACGGCAAGAGCAACGCCAGTCTTGGAACAGTATCCTCGGACGCTGAAGGAAATGCGACGTTCTCGTTCACGCCTTCAGGGATTGCACCCGGTTACTACGATGTCGGCATTGTTGTCCAAGACGATTTGAGTGCAGCGCTCAGCGCAGGGAACACGCGCAGGTACGGCAACGTGAGCATCGTCAACGTAACCGTCCAGGTCACGAGCAACATCCAGTTCATCAGTGTGCCAAGCACGGTAACTGCAGGCGTACCCTTCAATGTCGTTGGTCAAGTCAACGACGCAGAAAATGCCTCTCGTCCGCTCATCTCGGCAGTGCAACTCAATGTGTTTTGGCTTGAAAACCCAGAGGAATTGTTGCTGAGCAATTATGCCACAACCTCCAACGGCAGTTTCAACATGACCGTGCCGACCGATTCGGCCAACAATGGAACCACGCGCGGGCCACACACCTTGGTGGTCTCGGTGGTCAACGAGTCTTCCCCGTTCTACCTTACAGCGAGCGCTCAGTCGCCGATTCAGGTGATGGGCGTTTCACGCTTGGAGAACCTCGTGCCGCTGAATGCGGTGGTTATCAACCGTGGCAACACCGTCAACATGTCAGCAAAACTTGTTGAGGCGTCCGATCTGTTTACCCCGCTCGAAAACTACGAAGTTGGCTTGCGCTTCCATGAAACATGGATCACCTCCCAGGTAACCGACCCCGAGGGCTTTGCAAACTTCTCCTACACCATTCCATACGACCACCCACTCGGCCTCATCGTCGTCCAGATGGTCTTCAACGGTTCAGCGGATCTTCTCTCAACCAGTGCAAACTTAACGAGCATCACGGTTCGTTCCCTTACCTTCCTCGTGGTTGACAACATCACGGCCAATCCAGTCGCAGGGACCTCGTTCAACGTCAGTGGACGAATCGTGTCCGACAACGGTTCGGGCTTGGTTCAACGGGACAACTCAACCCTCCCCAACGCCAATGTTCTGTTTGCCATCGACGGGTTGCCAAGCGGATTTAGTGCAACGGGCGGAACCATTGGCTTGGACGGTTATTGGAACGCAACATTACAACTCAGCGACACCTTTGCAGCAGGGACTCACCTGCTTGAGGTCACCTACATTCCAAACGTGAATTTCTACGTAGGTTCGAACAACAACACCTCGTTTGATTCACGTGGTTATTCGATCATGACTTTCCTCCAGCCAGCGCTTGACGGCATTGGTCAACCCTCGCTGAACGACCGAACAGAACGCGGCGACCAGGTTGAATTTTCCGTGTTGCTGCGTGACAACCAAGGCCTGCCCTTGGCCAATCAAAGCGTCGTCGTTTCCCTCACCTCCACGCTCGGGGATACATCTCCTGTGCAGGTCACCGTACTCACGGCCCCCAACGGAACCGCTTGGGGCAACCTCACGGTGCCTTCGGACATGGTCGTTGGGCCCACGGGCATTCATGCGGATTACACGGGCATTGCAGGCACGACCGGTATCATCGGGACCAATGCATCAAGCACCTTTGTGGTCTTGGCAGCCACCGAGACCGTCATCACGCAATCACCCTCCGTTTTGGTAGCCGGCGATGTCTTGCTGGTCAACGGCACCTTGCTGGATGACCTTGGGATTGTTCTGCAAACCAACGGCAACAACGCAACGGCCGTCGTACATTTGCTCATCGACGGTGTGCCGGTCTCCAGTCTTGAAACGAGCAGCACTGATGGAAGCTACGCCTTTGCATACACGCTGCCTGAGGATACCGCCGCAGGCCCGCATCAAATCAGCGTTGAATTCCGCGGAGGCAGGGAATGGGTTGACCCCGTTGGCTATGGCGACATCAACAATCCTGAGTACTATCTCCCAAGCGTTGCCACGGTTGACTTCAACGTCAGTGTGCCAACAAAGATTCTCCTGATCACCGCCACCGGTGATGCAGACCGAGAGACGACCATCACCATCCAAGGTCGCTTGCTTGATGTCGTGGACAATGAACTTCCCAATCTCACCATCGAAATCTGGTTGGGCGGTGAATGGTTGACCAACACGACCACCGACGAGATTGGACAGTTCACGGCCGTTCATCCCGTGCCTGCAGATGCTCCGCTCGGGCCAGTGGCTCTTGAAACGCGATTTACAGGCACCACCTCGTACTTGCCCAGCAACGCCACCGGTCTGTGGCAGATATTCAGTCCAGTCTTGGTCACCGTCGACATCGATTCTCCAATCGCCGTCAACGATACCGTGGCCGTTACAGGCTCCGTTGTGGACAACCAGTTGGTCGGCATTTCAGGCCACGATGTCCAGTTGGTCGTCGAAGGGATTGTGCTGGCGAGTTTGGTCACGGATGCCAACGGTGACTTCACCTTTGATTGGCAGGTGCCCGATATCTTTGACTTCGGTAACAACACGCTGTTTGCGGAGGTTGCGCCCCAAGGATACTATCGTGGTGGTGAAGGCAACGTATCGTTCTTCCTTTCGCACCGTTCTTGGGTGACGTTGGAGTTCGTCGATATCGATGCGACCCGCGGCGATACGTGGGAATTGAACGGGCGACTCTATGATTTCGATACCGTTGACCGCGATGGTTTGGTCGGTGAGGAATTGTTGGTCAGCCTTGACGGTGCGGTGTTGTTCTCCACAACGACCGGTCCAGACGGTGTTTGGTCTGCGATCGTTCCAGCGACCACCGACCTTTCGCGAGGCATCCACACCATCGACGTTGAATTCGCAGGCTCAGAAGGGCATTTGCCCGCATCTGCCGAGAGCAGTGTACGAGTTTGGTCGGATGTGTTGATTCAAATCGATTCAACATCGTCTCAAATCGTGACCCGTTCGGATGGTGAAGTGTCGCCAATCGAGTACACCGGTTCGGTTCAAGAAATCGGAGGCAACGGTGAAGTGTTCGAAAACCTCGTGCTCTCCATCGGCAACGGTTCGGATTGCGTGGGTGGACGAGAAGGGGCCCAGTGTTTCCCAGCCACCACGGTGGAGTGGGCGAACGGCAATTTCACGCTCAAGTCTGTTGCACCGTACTGGTTGGATGTTGGCTCACAATCCTTCTTTGTTGATGTGGCTCGAAACGACACACTCTACCTCAACGCTGCGAGTGTAGGTCGGCAGGTGTTCGTCCAAGTGGACGCTGACATCACGGTTGACCTCCTCAAGATCGTTGAGGGCAAACAGGAAGAAGTTGGTGGGAGCCTCGAAATTATCGCTCAAGACACCAGCAGCGGCCTGCCGGATATCGAAGTTATCGTCTACCTCTACGATGCCAACCAAACGCAACTTGCCACCCGAACGGTCAAGACCAACGAAGACGGTACGGCCGTCTTTGTCTTTGAAGCGGCCCCGCCATACGGTGATGCATCGGTTTGGGGTGAAGTCTACATGCGCATCGACATCAACGATCCACGACTCTCGTTACAGAGCCTTCAGGCCTTTGAAAATGTCCGCAGCGATGGATTCGCGCCCTCCTACAAGTACGATGAGCAGCAGGCGGATACGCCTTGGTGGTCCTACATTCTCGTGGTTCTCTTTGCAGCCCTGGTTGCAGGAGGCGTGGTGTTGTATCGACGAAAGCGTGTTGCAGACGACCTCCTCAAGGAAGCTGCAGAAGTCTTTGCCTACACAGCAGAATTGCTTGCAGCAGGTGATGCAGTTCGTGAAGCCATCTTCACGTGTTACCAAGACCTGTGCGGTTTGCTTCAACAACGTGGTTTCCTCCGCCGCGACTTCGAGACGGTACGTGAGTTTGAATTCGCCATCCGCCAAGCCCTTAACGGCATTTCAGAAGATGCGCTGACCGCTCTTGACAACACCTTTGAGATGGCTCGTTACGGCCGAGAAGAAATGACTGCTCAGCACCAAGAGGTGGCTGCTCAATCCATGAACCGAATCGGTGGAGAAATCGCTCAGATCCAAAAGGTTCCTCCCCGCTGAAATCACCAGCGAAGGTGAAGTTGACCGTCAACAAAGGTGGCTTGAAGCGAAGAAGCGGCTTCTGCAGGGAGTGGAAGTTCACGCACAAGCGGTGGAAGTTCACCGTCTTCGACACGCAACTGCACGAGGGTGGTCTCTTCGGTGTGCTTGGTTTTCAGTTGAATCTGTTGGAGTTCTGCACCGAGAAGCGGGATGGTCAAACCATCGGGGTTGACGCGACCGTTGATGCTGTTGACCACCCACGACAAGGCACGTTCAGGATGTTGTGCAGCGAGCCCCGTTTCTGGAAGCATACCAGCGGTCACGAGCACCTCCGCATGGCGCTGGCGAACCTCCTCAAGGTGAAGGCTGGACGAATCAAACTGGGCTTGCAGCATCGATGCTTCGACTTCAAGACCATCCAACGAGGCCTCGAGATGCTCCTCGTTCACGGGTGGCGTGGTGTCAATTTCCATATGCAACCAGTCGTCCATGGATTTTGGAATCAACGAGCCCACATGAACCTTCGGACGAGGTTTACTCCCCGTTCAGGCTCGCATCGGGATGAACTTTGGCGAAGAAACGGCGTGCGAAGGCACCTGTCGCTTGTGCATTGCTCGCTTCGTTCATTCGGAGGTCCGAAGGGAAACAACCCGTGTAGGTTCTGTCCGTAACCCGTCTGTCGAGAAGGACGATGAGTGCACGGTCCCCCACCGCTCGAATCGGTCGCCCCATGGCCTGAAGGATTGCGTTTACCGCGGGTTGCGACACCGTGTATTTCCAGGCGAGGTTTCTACCGAAGCGTTCCTCGGCATAGGTTTTGAGCGCTTTGGAGAGGACCGAAGGTGGTGAATTTGGGATGCCAATGCAGGCAACGGCATCCAGCGCTCCACTGTGGTAGTCAACGCCTTCAGATAAGCGTGCACCAAAGACGCCGGCGAGCAGGATTTTTCCACCAGCTTCTTTCTCTGCAAGCAGCATATCGACGATTTGGTCGAGGTCTTCTTTTGTCCAGTTTCTGTCCTCTCGCATTGTCCTTCGCACGCCCTTGAAGGCACTGTATTCTGGAATGATGTCGTTCAACATGGCGTAGGACGGTGCAAAGACCGCAACATTGCCTGGCGATGAATCGATCAGGGCTTGGATGTGTGCTCGAATCGCCTCGGTGTTTTGCGGGCTTCGTTCGGTGTATTTGGTGGTGACATCCTTTGCGACCAACACCGGCCTTCGCATGGCGGCAAAGGGCGATGCGTAGGCAACGGTCGTTGTTCGTTCAGGCGGTAATCCGAGGATGTTGGCGTACATGCTTGGTGGATAGAGCGTTCCCGACATCAGCAAGGCACCGGCCGATTGCTCGAACACGGGTTTTGAAACGAGGCCAGGATCAAGGAGGTGTGTGGTGATTCGACCGTCCTTTCCTTTGGTGTCAAACACCATGGTGAGGGCTGTTCCTGAGCCGAAGCGAAGTAAACAATCCAGGATTTCAGAAACTTTGTGGGCGTTTGGCTCCATCGGGTTACCGTCATCACCTGCTTCCATGTCAACATCAACGCTCGACAGGATGTCCCTCAACTGGTGAATCCGAACCGCTCGCTCAACGGCTGGGTGTTTTGATGAGGTCTTGGCACCCAAGTGTTGTTGACCAGTCACGCCCTCCACTTCGTCACAAGCCCGATGCAGGACGTTGAGAAGTTCCTCAACCTGAACTTCGCATTCCTCTTCGTTATGACCCAACGACCTCCGTAGTCCTTCAAACAACTTGACGAATCCTGGCCGAGATGCCTTCATGACGTCAAAGGCCCACGCAGCCAATCCATGCGTCATTGACAGCGCCTCTCCGCCAGGTCTATTCATCGCTTGAGCGAGGACTCCCGAGTATTCTTCGAGTTCAATTTGTGTGTTGCGAATCATCGTTTGTGTGAGTCGTTTCTCAAGCGTCATTCGAATTCGGTCCGGGAGGTTGTGTGCTTCATCAACAACCACGATGATGTCTTCCAATTCCAATTCCATGGCCTTCAGACTTGACGTGCGCACGCCCTCGTCAAACAAGTGGTTGTAGTCACCAACAAACACATCGGCTCCGCTCACGGCCTCTCTTGCGGCTTTCCAGGGGCAGGTTTGCGCGGGCACCCCGTTTTCGGTATGCGTTTGACTGATCCCAACCAATTCATCGACATGAAGTGGTGATGCAAGGATTCGGTTTTTGAGCCCCGGCGCAGCGGTGATCCAAGGTTTACACGAACGCGTTTTTCGCGCTTGGCTGCACAACAAGGAGAACACCAGGGGCGATTCCTTGGCAAAGGGTTGCACGCACATGCCTGCTTGACCGACCATATCGACCAACCGTACAGGTATCATGCCCTTTCGACGTTGATTGATTCGCCTCACGGTGTCGACAACAATTCGATGTTGAGTTTGCCTCGAGGTCAAGAAGAACACGGTTTTTTTCTGTGGATGAAGACTTGCAACCTGAAGGGCTGCCGCCAATGATGCGGCTGTTTTCCCGATGCCCGTGGGTGCTGCTGCGAGGTGAAAATTGCCCTTCTCGAGGGCATTGATACCGTCTTGGATCATCTCCAACTGTCCAGGGCGAGGCGATTCGTGGGCAAGAAAAGGCATCGTTGACAAGAGTGAATCGTCTCCACCCTTGTTCATATTCACCATCCTGCGGCGACCCTCCTAAAGGATTCGCATCATGGACATAGGTTTCACTGGTGTCGTTCAATGTGCCCAGAAATGTGGGGGCTGGGCACGGGGGCCACCATGTCTCAACTGACAGGGGTGGAATCTGAGCCTCCCTGGCCGTCTTCCAGGGAGGTGTGTGGGGGTGTTTGGTTTTGGGAACCAAGGCCAAGACGTGCAAGACGGGCACGTCGACACAGCGAGACAAAGCCGTGCAAGACAGGCCGGTCTTGCTCGACTCCAAGGGTGGCATCACCAAGGTTGTATCCCGGGTTTTGCCAAATCATCCCATCCCCTCCAGTCTCTCACCAATCATTCTTGGTATTCGCTGCGTCGTATCGTTGAAGCTCTGGACGCCTCCACAGCCTCATCGAGTGCATTGTCGATCGGTTTCATTTCTGCAACCGCTCGCTTGATGTAGAGTTTCAGACCTTCTTGGGCTGCATGTTCTGGCGTAATACCATGCAGTTCGTACAGTTGGCCCAAGCGGTGTTGGTCCGACCGTCCAAGAGGTATTCGAATAGATTTCATGTCCGCAAGAAGCGGCTGGTTATGCAAGAATTCCTGAATTGCCAAACGCACAACGTCGGAGCGATTTCGAGCACCGTCCATGCCGACACGTGCATCGAGCAGGGCGAGGTCTTCCTCAGTGATCCTGAGGGAAACGGCACTGGTTGGTTGGGTCATCGGTGTTCCTCCGTATGCATAGACAATGGCAGACTGCCTATAAATGTAACTCAGATGATTTCATTATGTCATTATCTGTATTACAAGAGTGAATTCACGTCCCGTGTTGTGTTTGGAGAAGTTTCAAAGACGACCCACGAACACCTGCAGCCATGACACTGCAACCCACCCGCGGCCTCTACCTGTACCTCGAAACACTCCGTGTCGCCTTTGATGACGCGATTGTCACCAACGATGAGGCGGAAATTCTGCACATTCTTGCGCAAGCCCTGGGAGTCGCCCCCTCCGATACGGCGGAATGCCGTTCGGTCGTTCTCGGTGAGACGCCGTCTCCGTTTGATGACGACAGCGAATACGGTGGCCATCAGATGGGTGATGCAACCACCTATCAGTCAGCGCTGATCGCTGCACTTGACGATGATGTCATCACCGAAGATGAATGGGCGATGCTTGACCATCTTCGTCGCATCATTGGTCTCCAAGAAGATCAACATGCACTGATTGAAGAATCCATACGAGCCATGAGCGAAGTCGATGCTGACGGGCAACGGCGCGTGGAACGGTTGGAGCGTTTCTTGACCGTATGTCCTTACTGAGTGAAACGAGACCACCGAGCCAACCCTGCTCCGAGGAGGTGCCAAAGGGGCAACCATTAGAAAGGGTCTGCCTAAGGGGCGGCCAACACACCCTTGTGTGTGAGAAGGTAAAGCCAATGAGCGCAAGTGATGCAATTTATGACCGAGTCGTAGCCCGTGACCCCGACCAACCTGAGTTCCATCAAGCAGTCAAGGAAGTCCTTGAATCGCTTGAGCCGGTGCTCGAGGAGAATCCTGAGTACATTTCTGTCGTCGAACGTGTTGTTGAACCAGAACGCCTCATCCATTTCCGTGTTCCATGGGTTGATGATGAGGGCAATGTCCACGTGAACCGTGGCTTCCGCATTCAATTCAACGGTGCGATTGGACCCTACAAGGGTGGGCTACGTTTCCACCCAAGCGTCAACGCTTCGATTTTGAAATTCCTTGCCTTTGAGCAGATTTTCAAGAACTCCTTGACCGGCCTGCCAATGGGCGGTGGCAAAGGCGGTTCCGATTTTGATCCAAAAGGTAAATCGGATGCAGAAGTGATGCGCTTTTGTCAATCCTTCATGATGGAACTCTGGCGCCATATCGGCCAAGATTGCGACGTCCCTGCAGGTGACATCGGTGTGGGCGGTCGTGAGATCGGCTACATGTTCGGTATGTACAAGCGTCTGCAAAACGAATTCCAAGGCGGCGTGTTGACCGGCAAGGGCCTCTCCTACGGCGGCTCGCTCATTCGCCCCGAAGCAACTGGCTATGGTTTGGTCTATTTCGCTCGTGAGATGCTCGCTACGAAGGGCAAATCATTCGAGGGTGCACGTGTTTCCATCTCAGGTTCAGGAAATGTGGCTCAATTTGCTTGCGAGAAAGTGCTCGATTTGGGCGGTGTACCCGTCACCTTCTCCGACTCCTCGGGCTACATTCACGACCCTGACGGAATCGACCGCGAGAAACTCGCATGGGTTATGGACCTCAAGAACAATCGCCGTGGAAGGATTTCTGAATACGCCAAGCAATATCCTTCTGCGACCTTCACGCCGAGTGCACCTGAACCAGCCGTTAACGGTCTTTGGGGCGTGGACGTGGATGTTGCTCTGCCGTGTGCAACACAGAACGAACTCAACGGTGAGGAAGCAAAAATGCTGGTCGCCAACAACGTCATCGCCGTCGGTGAAGGTGCCAACATGCCGTGCACCCCCGAAGCCGTAGAAGTCTTCCAGAAGGCAGGCATCCTCTTTGCACCCGGTAAGGCGAGCAACGCAGGCGGTGTTGCTACATCAGGATTGGAGATGTCTCAAAACTCGCTTCGTATGCCTTGGACGCGTGAAGAAGTTGACCAGAAACTTGAGGGTATCATGGTGAACATCCACAAGAA
>MDTE01180928.1_pt1 | contig 13402 bp, 10 predicted proteins | sample 811231 | NCBI WGS metagenome assembly MDTE01 (sample SAMN05326651, study PRJNA326480) | marine metagenome | isolation source: seawater | place: Indian Ocean: Red Sea | collected 2010
CCGAGATCCAGGCCCACTGGAGTAAAAAGTCGCGCTGATTGATCTTCGGTGGGTTCAATACCCTGGCTCTTCAGGTCGTCGAGTAGACGCTGGGCGCGTTTGCGCGGTCCCAACAGGCCCAGGTAGTGGAATTCCCTGGTCAGTAAGTGCTGCAGTACTTGCAGATCCTGCACGTAGTTGTGCGTCATGACCAGGACGGCACTGCGACCGTTGAAAGACAGTGTTGCAAAAGCCTCCTGGGGGTGCGCCAGGAGTACGGCGTCGGCTTCGGGCAGGCGCTCGGCGCGGGCGAAGGCGGGGCGATGGTCCACCACGGTAGTGCGCCAGCCCAGCTCGCTGGCCAGGCGCACTACCGGAATGGCGTCGTGGCCAGCGCCAAAAATCACCAGGGGGACGGGCGGCAACAAGGGTTCCAGGAGCACAGTGGAGTGGCCCTGAGTCGTTTCGTAGCGTCGCGTTTTACCTCGGGCCAGGGTGGTATTTACCGCTTGCAGTTGCTCGAGTTCGCGGCGGGCATCCTGCAGAATCTGGCGCCGCAAATCACTGTCCACTATATCGTCTTCGACGCGGAGATCCCGGTGTAGCAGCAAGCGTTGGGCAGGTGCTGTGGGGCTGACTCCCGCCCTCTCAAAGACCGTGGCCAGGACGCCCGGCTGCTGGCCACGGGCGCAGGCGGCCAGGAAACGCGGGTAATCGAGCCCTTCCCGTTGCGGCAATTTTTCCAGCAGAACCTGGACGATGCCGCTGCACCCAAGTCCCGTGCCCCAGAGAATATCGTCTTCGGATGTCGAATCGTAGGTCAGGATCAGCGGCACCCCGTTTTCAAACACCTGGATGGCGTTTTCCAGGACGTCGCGTTCCAGGCAGCCGCCACTGATGGTGCCAATGGTATGCTGGTCCCGGGTGATCAGCATCCGGGTGCCAGGTCCGCGGTAGGCCGAACCGGAAATCTGCACGATTGTGGCCAGGACATAGGACTCGTCCGCCGCTTCGAGTTGCTGGATCGTATCCAGGATGTGCTGCAGATCTTTCATGAGGTTTTTCCGAATCGTTGCAGCCAGGCCTGGCGGTCGAATTTTTCTTCTGGTTGGAGCACCGGGGCGGGCGCTTTTTTTTGGCCGCGCTGATTTCTATTGGGCTTGAAGTCGGCGCGCTGGATTTTGCCGAGGTGGCGCACCAGCTGGCGCAGGCTGTCCAGATTGTGGGCCGAGGCCAGAATGTCGACGAAGGGCAGGGCCGCCTGCATGCCGCGGCAGGAGGGCTCGTAAGTGGGGCTACCCATGAGCGGGTTCAGCCAGATGAGACAGCGGGCGCGGCGCTGAATTTCATCCATGCTAGCTCGCAGCAATTCGATCTCTCCAGTATCCCAGCCATCGCTCATGATCAGCACTGCGGTATGGCGGTCCACCAGGCCGCCGTGCTGGTCTAGAAAGGCGCTGAGCGAAGCGCCGATCTTGGTGCCGCCCGACCAGTTTGGCACGGCGCGGGACAGCGCCTCCAGAACCGGAGCCAGGTCGTCTTCCTTGAGCAGCTGCGTGATGCGGTGCAGCGAAGTGCTGAAGGCAAAGGTTTCGATGCGGCGGTAGGCGCTCTGAAAGGCGTAGATGAACTGGATGAGGAAGCGACTGTAGAGATCCATGGACTTGCTCACATCGCACAGCAGCACCAGCTTCAGATATTTGAGCTGGCGCTGCCGGTGCGCCAGATCGACCAGGTCGCCGCCGCGGCGCAGATTCTGCCGCAGGGTGCGGCGCAGATCCAGCCGCCCCAGCCGCCGGCTCGGCTGGTAGCGGCGGCCGAAGCGGGTAGCCAGGGCTTTGCCCAGGGCGCTAATCAGCTGGATGATTTCGTGCAGGTCGGCGCTGTTGAACCTTTTGAAGTCCTTGCGGGTGACGACCTCGAAGGGGCTGTAGCCGGCTGCTTCTGCGTCGGTCTCGGGGTTTTCGTTTCTCTTCAACCAATCGCTGATGGTCACCGTGGGCGCCTTGCCAGTGCCTGATTTGTCCGCTGTACTGGCGCTGGCCCGTGCTTCTTTTTCGCGCAACTGACGGTTGAGTTCGTGGGCTCGGTCCCAGACCATCCAGTAGCGCTCGAAGCACTGGTCGAAGATCTCCCGTTCCGCGGGATTCTTGGCCAGGGTAGTGCGCAGGACGGTGCGAAAGGTCGGGGCATCGCCCAGGCCGACCAGTTCCAGGGCCCGCAGGGCATCGCTTTGTTCGCCGGGGCCGGTACCCAATCCCTGCTGGCGCAGCAGGCGGCAGAAGCCGGTTAAATTGGCGCTGAGTTCGCGGTGCAGCGCCATGTCTTCGAAGCCGGGCAGGCTAGGCATGGGACTGCCGAATCTCTTCGGGCGCCAGGGATGACTCCTTGGCGCGGATGCCCAGCCGCTGCATGAATTCGGGCAGTGATTCTTTCATCTGCCGCACGTCGGTCCAGTCCTTGAAGACGAGGCCCAGAGTTTCCTCAATGAACTCGGGGTTCAGGTGCTGCTGATGCAGCGCCACCAGGGCCCTGGCCCAGTCCAGGGTTTCGGCCACGCCCGGGATCTTTTCCAGCTTTTGCTGGCGCACCAGTTCCATGAAACGGCAGATCTGGGTAGCCAGACGGGCGTCGATATCGGGCACTTTGCCGCGCACGATGGCCAGCTCTTTGTCAAAGTCCGGATAGTCTATCCACAGGTAGAAACAGCGCCGGCGCACTGCATCGGACAGTTCGCGGGTGCGGTTGCTGGTGATGATTACGTGGGGGGGATGGGTGGCGTGGATGGTGCCGATTTCGGGAATGGTGATCTGCCACTCGGAAAGCACTTCCAGCAAAAAGCTTTCGAATTCCTCATCGGCCCGGTCCAACTCGTCGATGAGCAGAACCGGGGACTGGTGGTGGGTTATGGCCTGCAGCAGGGGGCGGTCCAGGAGGAAGTCTTTGCCGAAGATGGTAGCCTCTTTTTCTTCTACGGTTTTTTTGCCGCCCTCTTCAAGTTTGATGTGGAGGAGCTGACGCTGGTAATTCCACTCGTAGAGGGCCGTGTGGGCATCCAGACCTTCGTAGCACTGCAGCCGGATCAGGTCGGTGTCCAGAGCGCGGGCCATGACCTTGGCAATTTCGGTCTTGCCGACGCCAGCGGGTCCTTCCACCAGGAGGGGCTTTGCGAGGGCCTGGGCCAGGTGCAGCGACATGGCGATTTCGCGATCGGCGATGTAGTCCTGGGCGTTCAGCAGCTGCTGGATGGGGAGATTATCTTTCGCGCTCATGGGTTCCTGTTCTACCGGGTGGTCTGGATTCGGTGAGGCCTGAGAAGGCTGCTCAAAATCCTCGCTTGCAACGGCGCCGTGGACTCACCGGGGATTTCCAGATGGCTTTTTAACAATCTATTGAAGTAGGGGCGCTCGAACAAGGGCGGGCCGGGAGGATTGCCCCGCAGATATAATTCCTATATTTTATAGTTACTTTGAACAGAAAATCTACTTCCTCGCACTGGAGCCAGTGACCTTGCCGGCAGCCTGTGCCTGCTAGCGCAATGGGTAAACTGCAATGAGCATCGAGACACCTGCCGAACAGAGAGTTCCTCCGCGCGACGTCCTCGGCCGTCCCCTGGGCAGCTTGCGGATTTCGGTCGTCGATCGCTGCGATTTGCGCTGTGCCTACTGCATGCCCGAAAAAGACTATATCTGGCTGCCGCGGCAGAGTATTCTGAGTTTTGAAGAAATCGATGAACTCGCATGTGCTTTTACGCGGCTGGGGACGCGCAAGGTGCGCCTGACCGGAGGCGAACCTTTGCTGCGCAACAATCTGGTGGAACTGGTGCGGCTTCTGGCACAAAACCCGCAGGTGGAGGATCTGGCCCTGACCACCAACGCCACCCAGCTGGAGCGCTGGGCTACACCGCTTTTGCAGGCAGGCTTGCACCGTATTACCGTTAGCCTGGATTCCCTGCAGCCGGATCGCTTTGCCGCATTGACCCGCAGGGACGCGCTGCACAAGGTACTGGTCGGCATCAGAGCCGCTGCCGGGGCGGGTTTCAAGGAACTCAAGATCAATACGGTGGTGATGCGGGGTTTTAACGAGGACGAACTAATTCCCCTGGTCGAGTTTGGCAAGGAGGTTGGGGCCCAGGTGCGCTTCATCGAGTACATGGATGTGGGCGGTGCCACTTCCTGGGCAATGGGCAAAGTGTTTTCCAGAAGCGAAATCCTGGCGCGCTTGGAAGCTTACTACGGTTCGCTGCAGGTGGATGGCGCACAGGGTGCGGCGCCGGCGCAGTGCCTGCTGCTGCCGGACGGCACGCGCGTGGGTATCATTGCCTCGGTCACCGAGCCTTTTTGTCGCACCTGTGACCGCAGCAGAATTACGGCGGACGGGATGTGGTATCCATGTCTCTATGCTCACGAGGGCATGGATCTTAAAGAGGTCCTGCGCGGCGGCGGTTCCAGCGACGATCTGGTTGCCCTCATTCGCAGTGCCTGGTTAGAGCGTGACGACCGCGGGGCCGAGGAACGCCTGGTTAGTCCCGATAGAAAGGTTCTCTATCAGGTGGAGGAACTCAAGGCGGACCCACGGCGCGAAATGCACACCCGCGGCGGATGATGAAGGCTGCAAATTCCTTGTGGGCTACTAGCACCGATTAGGTACTGCTTGGGCAAGCGGTGGGCGGCCGAACGGGCAATGGACCTCTGGCGTTTCATGATTACGAGGCGTTCTAACTACTTTATCCGAGTCCGTGCCCCGTCGCAAATCACCCCGGAGTGTTTCCGACCTACCCACCACTTCCATAAATCGCCGACCTGACCTCGGCCCGGCCTTGAGACTGGTATGTTTAATTTCGCGAAGTATTGAGTATGGACTATTTCCTCAGCAGACGTTTTCTGGATACCTTGCCAGACTGGGAGAGCGGCTCTCCTCCGTCCGGGCCGCTGGAGGATTATCTGCCCCGGATGCAGGCCCTGCTGCAGCGTCTGGACAATCCGCAACAGCACTATACCTCGATCATCGTGGGCGGTACCAACGGCAAGGGCACGGTAGCCAGTTTGCTGGCTGCCCTGTTAGGGGAAGCGGGCCACCAAGTGGGGCTTTACACCTCGCCTCACCTGCACACCCTGCGCGAGCGCATTCGTCTGAATGGCCATTTGCCGGATAAAGACCTGTGGGCTGAAGGGATTTCAGAACTATATGACAGAACCCGCGACTTTGGGTCCGAAGGGCGTGGGGATTTTAGCAAATTCGAGGCGCTGACGGCTCTGGCCGCCCACCTCTTTGCCAGCACCGGGGTGCAGTATGGCATCTTTGAGGTGGGCCTGGGCGGGCGCTATGATGCGACCAACGCCTGGGACACAGACCTGGCGATCCTCACCTCGATCGATTTGGATCACGTGGATATTCTGGGGGATACCCCGCTGGCTATTGCCGCCGACAAGCTGGATATCGCCAGACCGGGGCGGCCGCTTTTGAGCACTGGATTGCAGGCACCCGAGGTACTGGATTACATGCGCCAGCAGAGCCGGGAACGGGGGATTGCGTTGCACCTCGCCACCGCAGCCGGCATCGAAGCAGCGGCGGGTGCGGTGCGGCCCTATCCATGGACGCCGGTCGACCTCTCCGGCCGTTCCCATACCTATCTGGACAACGCCCGTCTGGCACTGGCCGGGGCCACATTTCTGTTGGGCGGCGATCTCGCCGAGGGGCTGGCCGCCCGGGTGGTCCGCGAGCACCAGTGGCCAGGGCGTTTTGAAAGGGCCCGACAGCAGCCCCTGGTGTTGCTGGACGGGGCGCATAATCCGGCGGCGGCGAGGGCTCTGGTAAAAGACCTGCAGGCACTGGCGCCGGCGTGGAAATTCGTCGTGGGGGTCAATGCTGGTCACGATGCCGGTGGTATTCTGCAGGCGCTGGCACCGCTGGCAACCGAGGTAGTGCTAACCAGTTCGGATCACCCCAAGGCCCTCGAGGCAAAAGCTCTGGGCGCCGCTGCACCCCGGGATCTGATAGTGCGCGAGGAGTCCCTCTTTAGTCGGGCGCTGGAGCAGACTCTGGCCGCTCTGCGGCCCGACGAGCATCTGTGCATTGCGGGTTCGCTCCATCTGGTTGCCCGGGCGCGGGAGTTTCTAAATCTGCCTTACGAACGCGAAGGCATCAGCGAAGAAGTGGCCCTGGAAAGTCTGGAATGCATCGAAATTGCCTGCCGGAATCGCGCTATGGAATCCCGGCGCGTCGCGAAAAGCGGCCAGGTCCTTTGCCTAACCCAACGCGGCCGGCCGCGCTATTTCATGCGCAACAAACATCCCTTCAACGACTATGTGAGCGCACGTCTGGCCGAGGACAAAGGATATCAGTATGAGTTGTTCAGCCAGGCGGGTCTACCGGTGCCTTTTTCCCTGCAGGTTTTCAACCCCCTGGCCGACGCCCGTTTCGAGCGCTACAAGACCCACCCTTCGGTTGCGGCTATCTGTGCCGAGGTGGAGCGTTGCTTCAGCTATCCTCTGGTGGTCAAAAAGTACCGCAGCTCGGTGTCGCAGGGCGTTTATCTGGAGTGCAATCAAGAGGATTTGCAGCGGCGCTTGCAAACCCTCTTTGAGCACAGCGGCTATTCGGACAATATTCTGTTGATTCAGGCCTATTTAAAAGGACCGGAGTACCGGGTTGTAGCGAGCCAGGACGAGTTGCTCCTGGCCTACGAAAAACGAGATGAGGAGGGTCCCGGCCGGGAGGATTTGAATCCCCTGCACCAGGCCAGTGGCCAGGCTGTCAAGGTCGAAGATCCAGCTCTGCTCGAGCCCATGCGAGAGCTGACTGGCGCCGTGGCCGGGGTGGTCGATCTGGGATTTTACGCGGTCGACTTAATTCGCTCCGAGGGCCGCTTTTACATCCTGGAGATCAATCCCAATCCGTTTTGTTTTTTTTACAATCGCGACAACGGCCGCGCCGATTTTGTGCGAATTTACGAGCGACTTTTGGACAAATACGCTTATTGAGAAAGGAGATTCGCTTTGTCTGCTCCCGATCGGGACATCCAGACCCAGTTGGTCCACGCTGGCGAGCCGCGCCCGTCCATCGAGGGAGCCGTGGTGCTACCGGTATTCCAGAGCGCTACCTTCACTTCGCGGGAAAACGAGACCTACGACGATATTCGCTACCTGCGCCTGAACAACAGCCCCAACCACCAGGTTCTGCACGACAAGCTAGCGCGCATTTGCAAGGGGGAGGCGGCCGTGGTCACTTCTTCGGGCATGGCGGCGATTTGCACGACCCTGATGACCCTGTTGCGCAGTGGTGACCATTTTCTGGCGCAGCATTGCCTCTACGGAGGGACGCACAGCCTGATGGTCGAGGATATGCCGGCTCTGGGAGTCGGGTTCGATTTCATCGAGGGCAACGAGCCAGATACATGGGCCGGCTTGCTGCGCCCACGGACCCGGCTCATCTACGTGGAAACCATGACCAATCCCCTGTTAGAAGTGGCGGATTTGGAAGCGGTTGTGGCCTTTGCCCGCGCGCACGGCCTGGTCTCGGTCATCGATAATACCTTTGCCTCTCCAGTCAATTTCAGGCCGCTGGAAATGGGCTTTGACCTGGAAATTCACAGTGCCACCAAATACCTCAATGGCCATTCGGATATCGTCGCTGGCTGCGTCATTGGAGGGCGGGAGCACATTGAGCACATCGTGCACAAGCTCAATCACCTGGGCAGCAGCCTGGATCCGCACGCTTGTTTTCTGCTGTATCGGGGCCTCAAAACCCTGGCCTTGAGAGTGCGGCAGCAGAATCACAACGCCCTGGAACTGGCGCAATTTCTGCGGCGGCACCCGGCCGTGACACAGGTGACCTACCCCGGCCTGGAGAACCACCCACAGTACCAGCGTGCGCGCCGGTTATTTGCCGGTTGCGGCGGGGTACTCAGTTTTGAATTGTGCGGCGGTGAGGCCCAGGCGGAGCATCTGATCGCGGGGTTGGAATTGCCGCATTCGGCTCCCAGCCTGGGTGGCGTGGAGAGTTTGATCACGCGGCCGGCGGCTACCTCGCACGCCGGCCTGACACCTCGGGAGCGACAGGAGATCGGCATTGGCGAAGGACTCATCAGAGTGGGGGTAGGGATCGAGGCGGCGGAGGATTTGTGTGCGGATTTCGCCCGGAGTTTGAATGAATAATAAGCTGCCAGTACTTCCCGAGGTAGCATAAATATGTCGACCCAGGTCGCCCGGCGCCGAGTTGGCAAAGGCACAATAATTTTTCTCAATATTTTTGCCTGCTGGCCGATGAGTATAATATGGCCAAGAAGCTCAGCTGGTCTGATATCCTTCTGAATCCTCCTTCAGATGGTCGCCCTGCCGGATTCGTATCCGGCAGGGATTTTTTTGCTCAAAGAATTCCGTACTTGTCGAAGACCGCACGCGGTGAATTGCCCGCAGCCAGTTCGTCGCGCACCGTGTTCTCGCCCTCTAACTTTTCTACAGAAAGGCGCAAAACCTCAGCGCGAATAGCGGCGGGAACTACGGCCACGCCCTCGAAGTCCGCCAGGATGAGGTCGCCGGGATGCACCTGCACGCCGCCGCAGCAAATGGGCACGTTGACCGCGGTGGGAAAGCAGCGGCCGGCTGAGTCGAGGGGCGAATAGCCCCTGGAAAAACAGGCGAATCCCATCTCGTCCATCAAACGGACATCGCGCACCAGGCCGTCGGTGACCACGGCATTAACCCCCTGAGCCTGGGCCGCGGTTGACAATAGCTCGCCCCACAGACCCGCTTTGAGTTCGCCGTTGGTGGCGATTACCACGACGTCGCCAGGTTGCATCTTTTCATAGGCCGCGAAGATCTGGCCGTAGGGGTCGTCCGTGGTTTCGCAGTTTTCATAGGAGTCCAGCGTCACGGCCGGGCCGGCGAAAGCGGTAGTGGCCGGCGAAGGGCGTATGCTGTGTTCCATGGCCTGGTCGCGGTGTCCGAGCTGGTCCATGACATCGGCGGCCAGGGCCGTGTAGATAGGTTTCCACTCTTCGTACATGGCGATTTCCTCAATCTGATTGGTTTACCCGCGGCATCAGGAGTTTGCGATTGCGGGCGAGGGGGAGACCGGCAAAGGCACAGCGGTTTTTCCACTGGTCTATGGCTTCGGCAGTTTTGTATTCGTTGATGATGGCGTTGCGCGAGCGCCTGGTGTAGTTGTGTCCGGCACGGTGTACCACCAGTACGTGTATTATGGCCACATCGCCGGGTTTGGCGGCCAGGACCACCCCTTCCCCGGCAGCAATGGCGTCGTCGGGCAGCGTGACCTCATTTTCTTTGGTGGCCCATTCTCCCTCGAGATGGCTGCCGGGCACGACTTCGGTGGCGCCCGCTTCGAAGTCGGTGGGGTCCAGGTAGGTGATGGCCGCAGCCAGTTCGGGTTGGGAGTGGCGTTCGTAGGGCCAGTCCTGGTGCCAGCTCTGAGTGCAGACAAACCCGGGCGGTTTGTTGCGCACCTTGCCGTTGTGGAAATCGAGGTTGGGACCCAGCAGATCCACCATGACCCCGACAATGCGCGGCTCGGTGAACTGATCGAACCAGTAGCTGCTGGCCAGGGGTTGGTCCATCATTCCACTAACGTTTTTTGGATTGAAAGAATCGGGGGCAAAACCTTCGGGTGGATCCATGAAACTGTAACTCATATTACTGGGGCGGCCCTCAGTGCAGCTCACCAGTGTGTGGAATTGGCGTCTCATCTCTGCCATTTCCTCCGGCTCGTAGAATCCCTCGAGCAGGAGGAAACCGTTGTCGTCGAAGAACTGTTTTTGCGCGGCTTCCAGGATCAGGAGTTCAGCTGCCATGGCTGGGCTCTCCATTTCAGTGGTGAGGTTTGCGTGGCGGTAGGAACAGGGCCAATAGAAAAGTTAATAAAGGCAATAAGGACAGGTATTTCAATGCTTCGATCACGCCTGCCTGGTCGGCCAGGTGTCCGAATAGGGGCAATGTGAGGCCGGCCAGTCCCCAGCTGAAACCCAGAGGCAGGCTGGAGGCCAGACCGGCGTTTTCCGGCGCCAGCTCCTGGGCCATTGCTACCAGGATGGAATTGGAAGCCAGGATCATGCAGCCGCCCAGAGCCAGCAGCATATAGGCCAGAATTCCATCGGTCAGGAGAAAGCCGTAAAGCGCCGGTGCCGCTAGCAGAACCGTACTCCATACCAGGGTTTTGGAGTTCATGCGGTCGGCCAGATAGCCAGTGACCAGATTGCCCACTACACCGGTGGCGGTGTACACGGTTAGCAACAAGTTGTAATCCATCATTGAGAGGCCGCGCTCATCGCCCAGGACGGTCAAATAGACGCCGAAGTTGATGCTGGTTATGGAGCGCAGGGTAACCACCAGAGTGATGATCAGCAGTGGTTTGATCTGCCCACTCAGGCTCTGGAGTACAGAGGTTCTTTGCTGCTGGTAGAGATAGGGGTTGCCCAGGGGGACAAATTTGAAGACCAGAAACAGGGTAAAAAGACCGGGCAGGGCGATCAGCGGCAGACGTTCCAGACCAAAATTGCCGACGAAATAAGCCATCCATAAAGGGGTCAGACCCAGCGCTGAGGTGCCGCCGAAACTGAAGAGGGCGACGCCGAAGGAACGGCGTTCTTTGCTTAGCTCGCCGGCCAGGGTGAAGGCCTGGGGATGGAAGGCGTGGACCCCCAGACCGCCCAGAACGAGGACCAGAATCAGCATGCCATAACTCGAGACTATCCCCAGCAGGGGGGTAAACACAGCCGCCAGCAGGATGCCGCCAAGGATCAAGTGGCGCTGCCGCATGCGATCGCCCCACAGTCCCATCAGGGGCTGGCTCAGGCTGGCCAGGGAAAAGATTGAAACCAGCAGGCCGGCGTAGGTCAGGCTCAGGTCCAGGCGCTTGATGACCAGGGGAAGGACCGGGGTCAGCATAGTGGCATAGGAATCCACCCAGAAGTGCGACAGGGACACGAGCAATAAACGTTTTTTTTGCATCAGACTTTCTGCTTATCCAGGCGGTTACACAGCCATCCGGCGCAGACGCTACCCCCCGTGGCCAGTGCGGTGCCGATAAAAAAAGGTGTGCCCGGGTGTAATCCCCTTCCCTCGTCGACCAGGGTTTGCAGCAGGCCTCCCAGAATGCTGCCGCTGACCATGGCGCTGCTCCATATCGTATGGCCCAGGCCCACCAGTCGGTTCTTTTCCTCGCTAGTGGCCACCGCATTGATGAGCCCGGGAACCAGGGTGGAAACGGCCCAGGCCGTGCCGGTAAGTGCGGTGCCAAAAACGAAGAGTCCGGTCAGGGAATCCCACCACATTCCCAGGCAGAAGCCGCTCAGGACGACGCCGCCGGCCGAGATCATCAGAGGCCAGAAGCGGCCGTAGCGATCGCCCAGGAAACCGGCGAGCAATTGGCAGCCGGCAGCTACGGACAGGGAGACCGCTGCGAAGTAGGCGGCCATTGAAACGCTATCCCCGACGCGGGAAACGAGCAGGGGCAGCAGTAGTGTCGCCATGCCCCAGAAGCTGGTGATCATGTAGCGCATGCCAATCAGGAGGTGCACGTTGCGCTGTAAAAGGAGCGGTTTATAGGCGGCCCACAGTGCCAGGGGGGGGCGCTTGGCGGTCGGTGGCATCGGGGCCGTGCCGGCGGGCATTAGAAAAAGGGCGAGGAAAAAGACTCCGACCATGGCCGCCGTCATGGCGGTACCTATTTCGGGGAAGCTCCACTGCTCTTTGAGGAGACCGGTCAGGAGGCCGCCCAGCGCATTGCCGCTGGTCATGCTCAGAAAATAGAGGGCGCTACCCAGGCCCAGGCGCTCGATATGCCCCGAGCCGATCAGATAACTCTGCCCCGCGGTGGATAGGGGGCCGGCCGCGCCACCGATGAAAAAGATCAGCAGAACTAGAATCCAGGGGTTTGCAGAGCAGAAGACCAGGCCGGTGAGTACCGTGCCCCCCAGACCCAGCAGCAGGGTCGTCTTGAGACCCAGCAAATCGCAGAGGCGCCCTCCGATTACGGCAAAGATGCCCCCCAGAATCAGCATCAGCGAGCGCAGACTACCGGTGAAGAGTGGGACCCGTTCCAGGTCGGTGTCGACGTAGACCGGGAAGAGGGCATTGAAGGGAGAGGTGGCAAAGCCGCTCAAAAAAGAAATCAGGCAGAGAATGAGAAAGGCGCCGCCCAGCACGCTGTGGGGCGGCGCCTTCTGCTGCGAAGCGGGGTGCTCCGGGTTATCGGCTTGCTTACCTTCCCCTTCCGCAACCACAGAAGCTATTTCTTGCTGGCGGCTACTTTATTGCGCAGCACGCCGATCTGCGAAATCTCGATTTCTACCTTGTCGCCGGGTTTCAGAAAAGTGCCGGTGGTGCTGCCGACGCCGGAAATAGTTCCGGTAGAGATGAGATCGCCCGGCTCCAGGGTGATGATGGCCGAGATGTACTCGATGACCTGAGCCACCTTGTAGAGCATTTGGCCGGTGTTGTTGTGCTGTTTGCGCTCGCCATTGATGTAGGTGCTGATGTCCAGAACCTGGGGATCGGGTATGTCGTCCCTGGTAACGATCCAGGGGCCCTGGGGCGCAAAAGTATCGAGCCACTTGCCGTTGAGCCAGTCAAACCAGCCGTCCTGGGGGCGGTTTTCAGTGCGTTTTTTGATCAGCAGGTCGCGTTCGGACACATCGTTCATGACGGTGTATCCAGCCACGTACTTGAGCGCGTCTTTGGTTTTTACGCCCTTGGCTTTGCGGCCCATCACCACTGCGAGTTCGCCTTCCCAGTCAATAGAGCGGGCGATCGGCGGGATCAGGATGCTATCGCCCGGAGAAATGACCGTGGAGGTCGGGGGTTTCATAAAAACCCGCGGGGTCTCCTTGTCCTGTACTGCCATTTTGCCGCCACCCTCTTCGATGTGGTCCTGGTAGTTGCCCGCCAGGCAGAAGATCTTGCGCGGGTTGGGCATCGGAGCCTTCAGCCTGACGCGGCTGAGCGCGTGCGAAGTCTTGCCGTCGGGTTTGGCAGCATCGCCCAGTTTTTCCGTTGCCGCGGCAGCGGCTTTTTTGGCGGCGCTCAGGCCTTTGGTGCCGGCGTTCAGCAAACTAAGCATATCGGTGAAGAAGGGATGTGCGGGGCGTTTTTCTCGCCGCGCCAGAGCTTTGTCGGCGGCGGCCAGGTCAATGACAATTGTGTCGTCAGCCACCACGGCGCCGACGTGCTGTTGACCTTTGCTAGCATAAGTTGCCAGTTTCATAAGGATTCCTCCTGAGGATGGTCATGAACATTGCGCGAAAATGGGCCTTCAGAAATAAATAGATTCGGGCGCCCTGTCAATGGTGGAGTGTCATGGATCCGGGCGGGTTTGGCCGGATCGCTGCTGCCGCGCTATATTTTTACATGAATAGTGTTGCTGGGCAGGGCTTCGTTCGGGACTTGTGCCCTAGTCGTTTTTCTAATGC
>MDTE01030212.1_pt1 | contig 13399 bp, 14 predicted proteins | sample 811231 | NCBI WGS metagenome assembly MDTE01 (sample SAMN05326651, study PRJNA326480) | marine metagenome | isolation source: seawater | place: Indian Ocean: Red Sea | collected 2010
ACTGGGGACACGGCGATTTTCAGTCGCCTGCTCTACCAACTGAGCTATCCCGGCTCTAACTTATATACTTTAAATTAAGATGTGTAGTTTGTGAAACTTTTTTAGTTAAAATTTTATATGTTGATTTTAGTTTATTCATTATTTTGCATTAATTGCCAATAAAGCCGTTCCAAATGAGGTTGTTTTTTTTGATGAAACTATAGGTATATTTATAATTTGTTCCCTAATCTTTCTCCAACTAGCATTTTTAGCTCCACCACCAACAGTAACAATTTTTCTTGGACGAGATCCTGAAATCTCAGAAAGTCTTTCCCAACCTTTACTTTCTATCCTGGCCAGTCCCTCAAATAAAGCATGTAAATAAAGTGAATCGCTTACAGGTCTTGGTCTAAGAATCGGCTTTAAAAAAGGGTTATTCTCAGGAAATCTTTCACCTTTAGTATTAAGTGGCAAAAGATTGAGGGTTGTTTTTTTTGATGGATTTATTTGTCTACTAAGTTCCTCTATCTCTGAATCTGAAAAAAATCTAGACAAAATTCCGCATCCAGCGTTTGATGCCCCTCCACATATCCAATTTTCTCCAATTCGATGGATTGTGATTCCTTGTTCTTTTAATGGGATATTAATATTTTTCTTTAGAACAATAGTTGTGCCTAAGACAGTAAGACCATCTTGTTTATTTAATTCTGCCGCTAAAAAAGCTGCATTAGAATCGGTTGTTCCTGAAATAATTAATAATTCGCTATTTAATTTTAACTTTTCTGATAAATCAGAGTTGATTTTGCCGATTATTTGGCCACTTTTAACTATAAGAGGTAAGCATTTCATAAAAGAAGTGTTTATATAGCTCTTTGGCCATGATCCATTTATTAAATCCCAACCAAGTTTGACATTGTTACTTTCGTCGCCATATGTCCAATCTTTTAAGAACCAACCAGTTATCCAATCAGATTGGTGTCTTAACATGATTTTTAGGCCATATTTATTAATAAGTTTTAAAGCTTTTGCGAGGCTACTGTACGGTGTTCTTAAATGATCTTCTTCAATAGTAATTGATTCTATAAAAGTCTTATTTTCATGGCATGCTTCATAATAAGGTATTGCTTTACCTAAAGGAATTCCCTCTAAGTCACATGCTATTAAAGTTCCAGACGTCCCAGAGACCGCTAATTTAATCAAATTTATCTTCAAATTTAAAGGCAAATTAATCAATAATTTTTCACAAGAACAAAGCCAAGATTGAGGGTTTTCAAATTTGTCTTGATAAAGTAAAGAATTAGAATATATCAATTCTTTATTTTCATTGATGATAGATATTCTTGCGCCACTTGTCCCAAAGTCTAATCCTCCAAAAAAAACTTCAGGCATGGATTTTATAAAAAATTTCTAGCTGCTTGTATTAGTTCATTTGCTTTTGCTTCAACATTTTCCCAAGGTAGATTTAGATCATTCCTTCCAAAATGTCCATATGAGGCAGTCTTAACAAAAAAATCTCCGCCCAATTTCTTTGGTAGATTTTTCAAATCAAATTCCTTGATGATAGCTGCGGGTCTTAAATCAAAATTATTTTTAATAAGTTCCGTCAAATTAGATTGAGAAATTGTTCCAGTTCCAAAGGTTTCTACAAGAATGGAGATAGGTTGCGCAACTCCAATAGCATAACTTAGTTGTACTTCAGCTTTGCTTGCTAATTTAGCTTGAACAATACTTTTAGCGACGTATCGAGCTGCATAAGCCGCAGACCTATCAACTTTCGTTGGATCCTTACCAGAGAAAGCCCCTCCACCATGCCTTGCATATCCACCATAAGTATCAACAATTATTTTTCTACCAGTTAATCCTGCATCTCCCTGGGGCCCCCCAATGACAAATTTTCCAGTTGGATTTACTAAGAATCTAGTCTCTTCAATATTTGGTTTAATTTTCAGATCTTGAGTTGCTGGCAGTACAACGTTATTCCATAAATCTTTCTTAATTTTTTCACGAATTTCTTCTTCATTCGTTATTCCATCAATTTCCGCAGTATGTTGGGTTGAAATTAAAATGGTATTTATTGAAACAGGAATTCCTTCTTTGTAATTAATGCTTACTTGTGTTTTTCCATCAGGTAAAAGGTAATCTAGGGTTTTGTCATGTCTCACTTTTGCAAGCTGCAAAGCTAATCTATGAGCTAGGCTTATTGGTAATGGCATCATTTCGGGAGTTTCATCGCAAGCGTAACCAAACATTATCCCTTGATCCCCTGCTCCTGTGCTGCTCTCCAAATCGTCATTGAAATCATCTGCTTCATTAACACCTTGTGAAATATCTGGTGATTGTTCATCAAGAGCTACTAATATTGCACAGCTATTAGAGTCGAAACCTCCAGCCTTTGAACCTTCATATCCAATTTTTTTTATTACATTCCTTGCAAGTTTGATATAGTCAAGCTTTGCTTTTGAAGTTATTTCTCCAGTTAGGAGGCAAAGGCCTGTATTTACAACAGTTTCGCAAGCTACTCTGCTTTCTGGATCTTCTGTTAATAAGGCATCAAGAACGGCATCGCTTATTTGATCGCATATCTTGTCAGGATGACCTTCAGTTACAGATTCAGAAGTGAAGATAAAATCACTCATCTTTTTTTTAATACTAGTAATTTATCCTAAATTAAATTGTGATTACTAATCAATAATTAAGGGTTTCAAATTACAATATTTATTAAATTTAAAATTAATGTTTAGTTTTTTAAATATTTTTCATTAGGTTAAACTATGTAGCTTCAGCAGTAGCTAATTCTTCATTCTCATCAGTTTGTTCAAATAACATTTGTTTATATTTTGCCGCCATCTCTTCTGCTTTATTGAAAACTTTTTGGGGGTCGGACAACATATCTCCAGGTTCTGGTTCAAGAGCTTTAGTGGATAAAGAGATTCTTCCTCTTTCTGAATCTAAATCTATAATCATGACTTTCATTTGATCATTCACATTTAGAATATTATGAGGTGTTTCAATATGTTCATGACTGATTTCAGAAATGTGTAAAAGTCCGCTAACACCTCCAATATCGATAAAGGCTCCATAAGGTTTAATCCCTTTAACAGATCCCACTACGACTTCTCCAACTTCAAGCCTATTCATTTTCTTCTCAACAAGAGCTCTTCTGTGACTAAGAACTAATCTGTTTCTTTCTTCATCGACTTCAAGAAATTTTAGAGGTAAATATTCACCTTCCAGATCATCTTTAATTTTTCTAGCACTAATGTGAGATCCAGGTATGAAGCCTCTTAAACCCTCAACTCTGACTAGAGCGCCACCTCTATTTGTTGCAAAAACCTCTGAATAAATCGTTGCATCTTCTTTTTGAAGTTGTCTAACTCTTTCCCACGCCCTTTGGTACTCAATTCTTCTGATCGATAATGCTAATTGACCGTCCTCATTTTCCTCACTCATGATGAAGAATTCTCTACTTTCCGATGGTTGTAAAACATCGCTTAAGCCTTCTACCCTATTTATCGAAACTTCTTGAACAGGCATGAAAGCAGCAGTCTTGGCACCAATATCTATCATTGCTCCCTTAGGTTCTAGAGCAAAAACGGTACCTTTAACAAGATCTCCAGGTTTGAAGTTATAATCATATTTTCCTAAAAGTGAAGCAAATTCTTCTTGGGTAAAACCAGCATTTTCTAAATCATACTTTTTTCTACTTGAAGAGGAGTCTGCAGAAGGTATATCCTTATCATCGAATGATAAATTTTCCTCATTTTGTGGGCTATTGGAGTTGGTAATATCAGACGAACTTTCAATTTCGTTATTCTTTGAAACTTGTTTAACTGTTTGGGAAGAATTCTCTTTCATTTGTTATGTCGCAGACTACCTTAGGTAGTTAGAAAGGGATGCTATTAGCCTGCATACTAAAAGCAAAATTTAATTAGATAATTATTCTACACTGAAATATGCTTAAATTTATAGTATTGAGGCAAATTCGTTTTTTGAAGTTCCTTTTAGAGATTCAAGAGTAGAAATAAAATCTTTTACCCCATTAAACTTTCTGTAAACTGAAGCATATCTTATATATGCAACTTCGTTCTCTTTTCTAAGGGCTTTTAATATTAGCTCCCCAATTTGAGATGATTTAATATCTTTATTTGCTTCTTGAATAATTCTTGATTCAATTCCATCAACAAAGTTAATGATTGCCTCGCTTGTGAAAGTTGTTTTTTCGCATGCTCGGGATATTCCCGTAACTAACTTTTCTTTGTTAAATAATTCTCTACTCCCATCTTTCTTTATTACTGAAATTGGCATTGTCTCAACTCTTTCATAGGTAGTGAATCTAAAGCTGCAGTTTAAACATTCTCTTCTTCTACGGACACTTTTGCCAGTATCAGCAGCTCTAGATTCTAGAACTCTGCTATCTGTATTTTGACACGTAGGACACTGCATATGGTGAATTAATAACTTAAGTAACCCTAATACTAGATTATTATTACCCTTATGAAAAGTAGGTCAAAAAAAAACCCCCTCTAAGAGGGGGCTAAAAATTTATTTCCTATCGAATTTAGGAGGATCCCTAAAAGCAACAGCAAAGAATAAAGTAACAACTGCGAGAGTTAAAATTAGAACGTAAGCAAAGGCTTCCATGAGTAAAAAATAATAAAGTTTGTTTAAACCCTTCCAGGTATTCTTCTAGTTGTTTCATCTCCAAGTTTCTTAAAGAGACCAAATTCAACTTGATCGCCTATCTCAGAGTCAATACCAGCGAAGGAATTTTTATAGAGTGTTCTTGATGCATGCCACCAGTGGCCGAATAGGAATAACAATCCGAAACATAAGTGAGCGTATGTAAACCATGCTCTGGGAGAGCTACGGAAAACTCCATCGGATTTGTATGTTTCTCTATCGAATTTGAAAGCTTCACCAAGCTGTGCTTTTCGAGCTAATCTTTTAACTACAGCAGGGTCAGTAAATGTTTGACCATTTAAATCACCACCGTAGACAGTAGCAGTGATACCAGTTTGTTCAAAAGAATACTTTGCCTCTGCTCTTCTGAATGGTATGTCAGCTCTAACATTACCGTCTTTATCTTCCAAAATTACTGGAAAGTTTTCGAAGAAATTAGGAATTCTTCTTACTTCCAACTCATTACCTTCTTTATCCTGGAAAGCGATATGGCCTTGCCAACCTGTTGGTAATCCATCACCATTAACTAGAGCACCAACTCTGAATAATCCTCCCTTCGCAGGACTATTACCAACATAATCGTAAAAAGCTAATTTTTCTGGTATTGAAGCATATGCCTCTTCTTTAGTAGCACCATTATCAATTGCGGATTGTACTCTTCTATTTATTTCATTCTTGAAATAACCAGAGTCCCACTGATATCTTGTTGGACCGAATAATTCAACGGGTGTTGTAGCTGATCCGTACCACATAGTACCAGAAACTACAAATGATACGAAAAGTACTGCAGCTAGGGCGCTTGCAAGAACACCCTCCAAACTACCAAGTTTTAAAGCTCTATAAAGCCTTTCACCAGGTCTATTAGTGATGTGAAAAATTCCTCCAATAATACCCATGAGTCCAGCAGCTATGTGATTTGCTACTATTCCCCCCGGGTTGAAGGGATTAAAACCATCAGCCCCCCACGATGGTGCAACAGGTTCTACGTGACCTGTTAATCCATATGGGTCTGAGACCCAAATACCAACATTTGCGCAATGGAAAGCTCCAAATCCAAAACAAGTAAGTCCTGCTAAAAGCAGATGGATTCCAAAAATTCTTGGCAAATCAAGAGCTGGTTCTCCTGTTCTTGAATCTTCCCATAATTCAAGATCCCAATAAGTCCAGTGCCAGATAGAGGCAAGCATTAGAAGACCACTAAAAACAATGTGGGAGGCTGCTACCCCTTCAAAGCTCCAAAATCCAGGGTCTACTCCAGTAGCTCCTGTGATATCCCATCCGTTCCAACTACTTGTAATCCCAAGCCTTGCCATAAATGGCATGACATACATTCCTTGTCTCCACATTGGATTAAGGACAGCATCTGAAGGATCAAAAATGGCTAATTCATAAAGAGCCATAGAACCGGCCCAGCCGGCTAATAATGCAGTATGCATAAGATGCACCGCTAGTAGACGACCTGGGTCGTTGATTACTACTGTGTGCACTCTATACCAAGGCAATCCCATCGGTTAATTTCTAGTAACTATGCTGTTTAAACAGCTAAACAACACGATAGTAAGGGTTTTTTAGGCTTTGAGGGATTTTTGTAAATAAATTAATTTTCTTGCAAAAAATGGTCAAATCAATTGGTATGAAAGAAATCTCGGTGAAATTTTGTCTAAAAACTGTTAATATTTTGGTCACAATTCTCAAAGTTAAGCGCCAAAATAAGAAAAATAACTATAAAAATGGCAACAATCAGATTTATTCGCGAGGGCATCGAAGTTCAATGTCAACCTGGAGAGAATTTAAGGGATTTAGTAATCAAAGAGAAATTACAACTTTATGGTTTAAAGGGTATTTTAGGTAATTGCGGAGGAGCTGGACAATGTAGTACTTGTTTCGTATCTGTAGAGGGCGATAACAAAAATTCGTTGAGTCCCCTTACATCAGTAGAAGAAGAGAAACTTAAGAACAGACCAGATAATTGGAGACTTGCATGCCAAACACTAATCAAGTCTTCTTCAGTAATCCTAACAAAACCTCAATCACCTCCATCAAATTTAGATGAACTAAAACAATCTAGTAAAAACAAAAAATTACCCAGATAAATTGTTTAAGACTGTTAATCAGTAAGAAGTATTTGTTGATTTTTCCACTTTATTTCAATTTAAATGTTTATAGTCTTAATTAATGATTAAATTCAGCATTTAATGGAAACAACAAATTTTGGGTTCGTAGCTAGTCTCTTGTTTGTGGGAGTGCCAACTATCTTTCTCATCGGCCTTTTCATCTCAACACAGGATGGGGAAAAATCAAGTTTTTATTCCGACTCAAGTAAGGGTAAGCTTGGACCAAAACGTTAATCCTCAATGTTTTGCGTTTCTGCAAACAATTTTTTATTGTGGAAAAAAGAACAATTAAATAAAGGTGGAGACATTTTTTCCCTCTCTTTTTTATTAGAGGCAATAGGTGGAATATCTCCTAGTGAACTTAATTTAATAAATGTTAATTCTGAGAAAAATTTACAACTAAAAGAAAACCTTGAATTCTTAGAATCTCTTTGGGAAAAACACATCATTACCTCTGAGCCTATTCAATACCTATGTAAGAGAACTTATTGGAGAAATCTTGATCTAAAAGTTTCAGAGAAAGTTTTAATACCAAGGCCAGAAACGGAATTAATAGTTGATATTGTAATAAAGTTATTTGAGAAAGATTTACAAGGTATTTTTTTTGCTGAGCTAGGTACTGGATCAGGAGCTATAAGCATTTCTTTAGCATTAGAAAATCCCTCTTGGAATGGGGTTGCTACAGATATTGATAAAAATGCAATTGATATTGCATCAGAAAATTTTATAAATGTTTCTAATCAATCTAATTTGAGATTTTTCCAAGGGAAATGGTGGGATCCTCTTGGAGATTTTAAAGATAAATTAGATCTTGTTATTTCAAACCCACCATATATTCCTAAAAATACTTATAAAAAATTACCAAAAGGAGTAAAAAATTTTGAACCTAAAATTGCACTACTCGGAGGAGATGATGGTTTGGAACATATTAGGGAAATAATTAAATACGCACCAACTTACTTAAAAAAGAATGGATGGTTAGTTATTGAAAATCATTTTGATCAAGGACCTAAAGTAAAACAATTATTTATCGAAAATGGATTTAAATCTGTAGACGTAATTCAAGATTTTTCTGGTATTGGAAGATTTACAATTGGAAGATATAAATAAGTTATTATTAATGATAAATATTAATGAATTTAATTAATAATTTTGTTGCATTGGAAAAACTCAACCATGGTTTACCTGTAGTTTTTCAAACTGACACTTTACCTGCAATTGCTTGTTTGCCAAAGTTTTCAAAAATAATTTACGAAACAAAAAAAAGAGATCGATGCAAACCTTTAATTCTTATGGGAGCTAATGAAAAACAATTAATAAATTTTGTGCATGAATCTGCTAAGGAAGATTATGAAAATATAGCCTCCAAATATTGGCCTGGAGCATTAACAATAATTATTCCTGTTGCAGATGAAAAGGAATCTTTTTTGACTAGTCAGAATCTTACTTTAGGCTTGAGAGTGCCAAACTCATATAGGGCGCAATCTCTTATAAAAGAGTCAGGACCTTTGTTAACTTCAAGTGCTAATATCTCTGGAATCAAAGGATCACTTACTCCTGAAGATATTGCTCTCGACTTGCCTGGAGTAAATATACTTGGACCTGTTCCATGGGAAAAATGTAGTGGCAATGCAAGTACTATAATTTCTTGGGTAAGGAAGAAAGAGTGGAAATTGATGAGGCAAGGGCAAGTTTTCCTTAAGGAATTATATTGATGTTTATATTATTATTTTTTGTTTTTTTACTTCAATTTTTTACTCATTGGTTATTTTTTCCATTTACAACTTTTTTAAGCCATCTTCTTAAAGTAAAATTTTTACCTTTTATATCTCTATTTTTATTATTCTTCTTTTTTACAGTAAATACAGAAAGGAATTTTAGTGAATAAAATGCCGGCTAACAGATTTGAACTGATGGCCTTCGCTTTACAAAAGCGCTGCTCTACCACTGAGCTAAGCCGGCATAAATATTATCTTACAATTAACAAGGTTAATTTTTAATATTTTTTATGTTTTTAAACTTTTTACTTTTTTGTTTTCTTTTCATTTTGTTTAAATTGAATCTCACCAGAAAGGGTTCTTTTAATGGGCAAATTAGCTACTAATGCAGTCATCCTATCTTCAGTTTCTAAACTCACTGCTACTTCATCAAAGTCAATCTCTACATATTTTGCCACAACATCAAGAATTTCTTTTCTCATTTTGTCCAAAAGATCAGTTGTTAAAGAGCTCATATCAACTCTGTCATGAGCTAATACAAGTTGCAATCTTTCTCGGGCGGTATTTGCGCTGGCAGTTTCTCGGCCAAGTAGCTTGTTTATAAGGTCTCTAAGGGTCATCATTTTAAAAAATCCTTGTTTGCATTAATCTCATAAATTTATCTTTAAAACTTTTACCTTCATTTTTTGGATCAATAATCGGTACACTCTTACCTGTAAGCCTTTCGGATACATTTAGGTAGCATTTTTTGGCTGGAGATTTACCATCTGTAAGTGTTAATGGTTCACCTCTATTCGTACTTATTATTACTTGTTCGTCTTCTAAAACAATACCAAGCAATGGTAATGAAAGAATACTTTGGACATCCTCAATAGATAACATTTCTTGACTGGCCATCATATTTGGACGAACTCTATTAATAACTAACTGTATTGGTTTTATATCAGATGTATTAAGAATACCAATTACTCTATCTGCATCTCGTACCGCAGATAATTCTGGATTAGTAACTACGATGGCTTCTTCACAGGCAGCTAGTGCATTTTTGAAGCCATCTTCTACACCTGCAGGGCAATCCACTAAAACGTAATCAAATTTTTCACCTAATAATTCACTAATTTTTTTCATATCTTCTGGTTTCATCCAGTCCAACATCCGAGGATCTCCTGCAGGAAGGAGAGCTAGATTCGGTTCTTTTTTATGTCTTACTAAGGCTTGATCAAGACGACAATTTTTATCGAGAACATCTTGAGCCGTATATATGATGCGATTCTCTAAACCCAAAAGGAGATCTAAATTCCTCAATCCAAAATCTGCATCTAAAACCGCAGTAGATGCACCACTATTGGCAAGAGCGATGCCAAGGTTGGCTGTTAAGGTGGTTTTACCAACACCACCTTTACCGGAGCAAATTAATATTGTGCGAGTACTTTTCGACACTAAATTTTGATTATTTTACAAATAATAAGACCAGTTTCAGAAAGTGAAATAATACAAAAGTTAAGTAATTATTAAGTTTATAAAATAGAAATTAATTTATTAATTTTGATTGATTAATCTTGAAGCATCTATTAAATATGGCTTAATAACTATAGATTTTTTTTCTATTACCGCCATTTCTGGATAGTAATCTTTTGGCTTCTCCTTTGGTCCAATTGCAACAACTTCATTAATCCTTATTTGGAGTGGGTTTAGATAAAGTGCTGCAATAAAGGCATTATTATTTCCTCCCTCCCCTGCAAATGCTATCCCTAACAATTTACCCCAAACGAAAATATTTCTTTTGGCGGAAATTATCGCTCCTGGGTTAACATCTCCCACAACAAAAAGGTCTCCATTTGAACATATTCTGTCTCCAGATCTAACAGTGCCTCTGTAAATTTCATCTCTTTGATCATTAGTTTCTAAAGAAACCAATCTATTTTTCAGGTCTTTTTCATTGAGGTATGTTGAATTAATTTTTAATGACTTTCCAGTTAAGACAGTTTCTCTTTTATTAGAGAAAATATTAAGCGAACAAAAATCTATTTTTTCTAAATTTATTTTTAAATTTTTTAATTGATGAGATGAGATTATCTCATCGATTGCAAAGATATTAATTTCGAATCCAGATTTAACTGAGCTGAATATTTCAAGATTTTTTTGAAAACTTTCTAATTCTTTTAAAGAAATTATCTCAACATATTTTTCATTTACTTTTTTAATTAAAATTTTCATTGAAGCAAATTATGGATTATTTCTTAAAATCAAAATTTGTTTTCTGACCTCATTTCTTAACTCATTTGGATAAATAATTAATGAACTCTCCTCAGACTTCGTTAAAGTTTTTATTAGTGCTGATTTATCATCTAAAGAATTTTGAAAAGTGCCATCCCATATTTTAAGTGAATTTGTAGATTTAAAACCTTTGAACGATTTTTCTTTTATTCCACAAAATATTTGTGGATCAAAATTATTATTTTCACAAATTTTTCTTGTAAAAGCAAGAATTTCTAGCCTCTTTACTTTACTTAAGAAACTAATATCTGAAGCTTTTAATAGATCCCTATCAATAAACATTCTCGACAAGGTAGAAAGTGGTTCGAAAGATTCATCTTTCCATCTAATCAAATGGTAGTAAAAAGTGATGTCATCGTTTTTTAAAAAATCATCAATATCAAGTTCCGTTGTTGAAAAAATCCATTTTTTAAGTGATTTATCAATCCATATTTTTTTAACATCATTATTTTTCAAAATAAATATAATTCTTTCTAGAATCCACGTCGAAATTTCGTTAATTCTATGATTGTAAATTGATCGATACATCATGTTTCTTAGCACTAGGAAATGCTCAATAGCTATAATCCCTTTTGGCTTTATTGCAATATTTCCGTCAGGCGAAAGAGTAAGAGCTGAAATAATTCTTTCTAAATCTACTAGTCCATAATTAGTACCAGTGTTGTAACTATCGCGCAATAAATAATCAAGTCGATCGCAGTCTATTTCACTGCTAATCAAAGTTTTTAGAGGTTTAGAAAACATATTTTTTGATTCAAATAATTCGGAAATTTGATTAGGCAGTTGATTATCAATGTTTTTAAGAATTTTAGTAATTGGAGTATAGTTTTTAACTAAATTTTTTGACCATAATTCATGATTATGATTAAATATTGACTCGCTTGTATGACTTAAAGGTCCATGTCCTAAATCATGCAATAAAGCCGCTCCATAAAGGACAAACTTGTTTGAGTTAAAATTGGACTCACTTTCAACTAATCTTTTATAAATCTTTCTCGCGATGCAAAATACGCCAATTGAATGTGTAAATCTGCTCGATTCCGCACCATGGAAAACTAGTGAAGCAGCACCTAATTGTTTTATCCTTCTTAATCTCTGAAAAGCCAGTGTATCAATTAATTCCATAATCATTAATTCTTCTGGAAGCCCTGAATCAAAGACTACTTCTTTGTGAATAGGATCATGAAAGATTCTTTTAGTGCTCATAGTTTTAAAATTTACCTTTTATTCAATCCTTCTTTGATTTAAGCTTTTAAATCTTGATCAAGTATTTTGTTATCGATTGAATCATTATTTGTATTAATTTTCTCATCTTTTTCTAAAAGTGAACCTAGAAAGATTTCTGCGTTGCGTAACCACTTATCTTCAGGACTTCCATAATCGATAGCATCTGGTAAATCCAATATTTTGTCAGGTAATATTCCCCTGCCCTGAATATTATTGCCTTTAGGCGTTAAATAACTTGCTACAGTTATTGCGATGCCACTTTCTTCTCCCAAACTCTTAAGAGATTGAATTAAACCCTTACCATAAGTTTGTTCTCCAATTAGGGTTGATCTGCCGTTATCTTGCAATGAACCCGCAAGTATTTCACTTGCACTAGCAGTCCCCTTATTTACTAAAGTTACCATCGGCCCATCAAATGAGGTAAATTCTTCTGAAATAATTGCATCTTTAATTCCATTTCTATCTTTTGTCTCGACTACAGGTTTTGCATTTAGAAATGAATTAGCCACAGCTATTCCCGAGCTTACTAATCCCCCTGAATTATTTCTCAGGTCTAGAATTACCCCTTCTACCTCTTTATCTTTTAATTCTTGTAACGCCTCTTCAACTTTTTTGGGCACACTTTCACTAAATTGTGTGATCCTTAGATAACCGATTGTATGGGAATCATCCCTTAATCTTTTAGTTCGAACAGGTCTAAGATCTACAGATCTTCTTTCTAAATCAATTTCTCTAATTTCGCCGGATTTTGTGGCGATCTCAATTAAAACTTTTGTTCCTGATTCTCCTCTTAACTTTGAGGCAGTATTTGCCAGCCCTAAATTTTCCGATGAAATTCCATCAACTTTATTTATAAAATCTCCACTCATTATCCCTGCCTCCTCTGCGGGAGATCCAGCAATTGTAGAAATAACTTTTACATACTTGTTGCTCTCATCTTTGCCTAATTGAAGACCAACTCCATTGATTTCACTTCCAAAATTACTTGACTTTAAAAGTTCATAATCTTTTGGACGCAAAATTCTTGTGTAAGGATCATCAAGCGGCTTTAACATGTCTTCAATCACAGAATAAGCCTCTACAGTTGTTTCAATTTGTTTCTGTAATGTTTTTTGTCTTATCCTCTTCCATTGGATTTCATCCAACTTTTCTTTATCGTAATATCCCTCGTTCACCAAAGTCCAAGCGTCAAGCACAAATTGTCTGCTATCACTGAGCGCATCTACTCTTTGAATCCATAAAAAATTCGTTGAGAAAACACAGATCATTAATATAATGATCCATTTTTTGAATGTTAAAAGTTTGTTAAAAGTTGAATTCATTGGGTTAAGTGTTAACACCAAGTATAAGAATTTTAAGTAAGCTCTTTATATCAAAGCTAATTTTTTTTTTGGATTCAAAGAG
>MDTE01088153.1_pt1 | contig 13398 bp, 13 predicted proteins | sample 811231 | NCBI WGS metagenome assembly MDTE01 (sample SAMN05326651, study PRJNA326480) | marine metagenome | isolation source: seawater | place: Indian Ocean: Red Sea | collected 2010
TACCGAACCGCATTAATACGAATGGACTCACCTATCAATGCCAAAAGCAGGCCAACATAAATAAAAGGAAATTCAGGATTGGCAAAATAAAGCAGTACGAGGAGAATCGGCACTGGTGTAAAACTCCGGTAGGTAAATAAAAAGTTTCGCAAATCCATCAATGAATATCCTGGATGATCATGCGCTGGATTTCCATGGCCACTTTAAGTGCTTCTCGCCCTGCCTTTCCGGTGACGATAGGTGTTTCTTTGCCCTGGACGGATTTTACAAAATTCTCTAATTCCATTTGAAGCGCATCGCCTGCTATAACAGGTGGTTTATCATAAGCAATAAATCGCTCGGCGCCGTCATATTCAAAAGGCGCTGTCATAAGTGCTTCCGGGTCTTCCTCCGGATCGCTCACAACTTTGTAAACTTCCGTCAATCCCAAAAGCAAATCAATGGTAGCATAAAGATCACGCTGGAAGACTTTAATTTTTCTAACCTTGTCTTTTGCCACGCGACTGGACATGATACTGGCAACGGTTCCATTACCGAAGCGAATCCGGGCGTGGGCGATATCCACAGAATCTGTGAGAATGGAAAGGCCCGTGGCTCGAATCGTCTTCACGGGTGAATCCACCAAAGAAAGTAAAATATCAATATCATGAATCATGAGGTCCAACACAACAGGAACATCAGTACCGCGAGTTGTGTAAGGAGCCAGCCTTTGGATCTCAATGAATTTTGGATTGACATTGTAGGGTTCAAGTGCAAGGAGCGCAGGATTCAATCTCTCAATATGTCCCACCTGGATCATGGTCCCTTTCTCTTTTGACAAAAGCAACAGACGTTCAGCCTCTTCCAGTGTTTTGGTAATGGGTTTTTCAATAAAAACATGTTTCCCGGATAGAATGCATTTTTCAGCAACAGACGCATGGGATCGGGTGGGCGTTACAATAGAAACAGCTTCCGCCACTTCCAATAAAGACGCTAAGTCAGGATGTGCATTTGTTCCATGTTGAGTGGCAATAGATTCAGCTCGTTCTGAGTCCGAATCATAAATGCCCACCAGGTCCGCATCTTGAAGAGATGAATAATGCTTTACATGGTGACGGCCCAAATGGCCTACGCCAATCACACCAACTTTGACAGATTCATTTCGCATAATAAGCGCAAAAGTTACGGAAACATGGTTGCAGATTACACGGTAGAAAACAATTGGTTTTTCGTTTGGGAAAAATCTTGCTTTTCTCAGGTACAAACGGCAATTTTTAGCCGTAATCGAGGTATTAATGGAGTTTCAATATGGCTAACGACATGAAATCCGGGATAGGGTTTATTATTCCGGCAGCCGGCGTCGTCGGCTTTTTTACATCTCTTCTCATGGGGGAATTTCTTGTGAGTATCATTATCGCCGTGGCGGGAATCTTGGTTTGGTTCCTGTACATGCTGGTGATGGAATCCCATATGCCGGAGCAAATGGGCAATATGATCATGCTCTTTGGCATCATGCTGGCCGTCGGAATCTTTTTTGGTTTTGGCGTCACCCAAAATATGTTTGGTGGATTTGAATTTAAACCGGAAGGAAGCATTTTTTCCCTGATCATTCTTTTCTTTGCTGTGCTAACCGGGCTCAATTTCCGAAACCAATCTTCACAAGTGGCACCCGCAGGCGGCGGACTTTCTGATGTAGACCGCGATTTGGTTATGAATGCAATCAATCAAACAAAAGACAGCGATGATGGGACTGAAGAACCACGGGTCATCGTAGTGAAACAGGAAGCAGCACCAGCGGTTGAAAAAGAAGAGGAAAAGAAAGAAGAAAAACAACCGGATCCTAATGATCCGTATGGAATGGGAAATCCCTATTTCGCCTATCCGCCGGATTATTATTACGATGAAGATGACGAGGATGATGAAGATTGGGATGAAGATGACGAGGATGATGAAGACGAATAAAAATTATTTTTCCTAAAAATAAAAAAGGGCAGTTTTACTGCCCTTTTTTATTGCTCGAAGATTCTAAACATTAAACTTAAAAAAGATAGTATCCCCGTCTTTTACAATGTATTGTTTCCCCTCTTGTCTGATAAGCCCCAGATCGGACAGTGCTTTTTCAGAACCATGTTTCATCATGTCATTATAATGAAATACCTCTGCTTTGATGAAACCTCTTTCAAAATCTGTGTGAATTTCCCCGGCGGCTTTTGGCGCAGTTGCGCCTAAGGGAATGGTCCAGGCCCTGACCTGTTTTTCACCACAAGTGAAGAAAGTATGCAAACCTAACAATCGGAATCCGGCATGAATCACTTTATGGAGACCAGGCTCCGGTAAATTATACTCTTGGAGAAATAATTCTTTCTCTTCATTCGGCAAGACCGCAATCTCCTGTTCTATGGATGCACAAATCCGGATGGCAAAATTCCCCTCTTTTTCTGCAAAATCGAATAAAGCCTGAACATGTCGATTTCTTTTTTCCTGCATGATTTCTATCTCATCCACATTGGCGATATACAGAATGGGTTTGCTGGTAAGGAGATGAAGTGATTTTAATATTTTTTTCTCATCCTTGTTTGTAGGGAGCGTCCGGGCCCTATGACCATTATTACAATGATCCAATAACCGATTCAATAAATCCAATTCTTTTTTAGCATGTTTATCTCCGGATCGCGCTATTTTTTCTGTTTTCCGGTGCCGTTTTTCCAGGGTCTCCAAATCAGCCAACAATAATTCAGTTTCAATGGTTTCAGCATCCCTGATTGGATTTACACTCCCATCCACATGGGTCACATTATCATCATCAAAACAGCGAACTACATGGATAATGGCGGCTGTTTGGCGGATTTGCCCCAGGAATTGGTTCCCAAGGCCCTCACCCTTGCTGGCACCACGGACCAAGCCTGCAATGTCGGTGAATTCAACAGTGGCGGGCACAACTTTTTGTGGTTGATAAATTTTTCCCAATTCCTGCAAACGTGAATCAGGCAATTCCACAATCCCAACGTGGGGCTCAATGGTACAAAAAGGATAATTTTCTGCCGGAATACCTGATTCTGTCAGCGCGTTAAATAAGGTGGACTTGCCTACATTGGGCAGTCCCACAATTCCACATTGAAGTGCCATAGATTATTTTGAATATCTATTAACGCAAAGTTGCCATGCCGCAAAGGGCAATTTATGATTGCGTTATGAATTAATTTATTAAAAAGAGTCCAAAGCAGGATCACCGCCAAAATCGTAGGTGAGATTATCAAACAGTCCCACTTGCAGATTTTTGGCAAAATAGATCGTTCTGTTTTCGTCCGTACTGAGTTCTCCATCCGCCCATATCATATATTTCCCGCCACGGCTCAGCAGTTTTTTAATATCAATTTTATAGGTCACCAAATCGTGATAAGGTCGAACTTGTCCTTTAAATTTCAAATCACCCACACCCAGCGCTCGGCCTCGGCCTTGACCACCGATCCAAGATAAGTAGAATCCTACCAACTGCCACATGCCATCTAAGCCTAAACACCCAGGCATTACCGGATCGCCCTTGAAATGGCAATGAAAAAACCAGTTTTCATCGGTGATGTCTAATTCAGCGATGATTTGCCCCTTGCCGTATTTTCCACCGTCATCATTAATCTCAGTGATTCGGTCCATCATCAGCATGGGCGGCAGGGGCAATTTCCCATTTTCCATTCCACCCAGAATACCTTCACCGCTCTGAATCAACTCTTCTTTTGTATAACTGCTTTTTTGGATCATTATTTTATTATTTTCCTGTGTTTTTAACGGGCAGAGAGTACAACTATTTTTGGAGGAAAAGAACCGACATTTCATGTATAACTTCCAAAAATATCGGGTAAATTTCGTGCCAATATTTGGAGAAAATTATGTCAGAATGGGTTTTATTATTAGGCGGATCCACCGGTCATGGTGCTGCTACAGCCAAGCGTCTTGCCAAAGATGGTTACGGTATTATCGCATTTCATTTTGATCGTGGAGAAGCAAAAAAAATTGCTGAAGAAACGATTGCAGAAGTGAATGACCTCACCGATGGCCGTTGCCATTATTTTAATACCAATGCTGCTGCGGAAGAAACCATTGATAAATATATACCTCAAATCAAAGAAATCACCGGAGGAGCGCCGGTTAAACTTTTGCTCCATTCCATTGCCTTTGGAACTACCACCAACTTCTTTGGCGATCGGCCTGTAACTCAAAGACAAATGGATATGACGGTTCATGTCATGGGAAACTCGCTTTTATACTGGACTCAAAAATTGTATGGAGGAGGTTTATTGACAGAAGGATCTCGTGTGATGGGCTTAACCAGCGAGGGAAATTATGTGGCCATGGAAGGGTACGGTCCGGTGAGTGTTGCTAAGGTTGCCATGGAAGCCATCATAAGACAAATCGGTTGGGAATTGGGACAATATGGCATTACAGCGAACGCCGTCCAAGCCGGTGTAACGCCAACCCGTGCGTTAACCAAAATCACCGAAGGATGGGAAACGTGGATTGAAAATACTAAAAAACGAAATCCCATGCGCCGCACTACCACACCGGAAGATGTAGCGGGCACCATTTCCATGCTGTTAAAACCGGAAGCTGATTTTATTAACTGTTCCATCATTTATTGTGATGGGGGCGAATCTCGGTCCGGTTCATTTTAATTTTCTTTTCCTTCAAAGAATCAAACTTGACTTAACAAAACGAAGTAGAGTTGAGTTAAGAATAATTAAAAGTTGAATTGATCCAATCCCTCCAGCAATTTGATTTCCCGCCCATCCTTTACCTCATGAAAGGGATCACGCTCTTGGGAAATTTTCACACATATCCCCTCTATCTTATTCTTGGTTATTTCTATTTAAGTAAAAAAGAGTGGCTCTCCTTTCTAGGCGTCATTTTAGTATCTTGGGGTGTGAATGAGGCCCTCAAACACGGATTCTCTTTACCACGCCCACCGGAAGAATTCCATCTTGTGGTTGTAACGAATTATGGATTTCCCAGTGGCCATGCCCAAATGGCTGTAGTGGTGTGGGGTTGGTTGGGCAAACATTTTAACCGAGTAGTACCGGCCTCGGTGATGATCTTTATGATTGGCTTGTCGCGAGTGTATTTAGGGGTCCATTATCCACACCAAGTCATCGCCGGGTGGACTGTGGGCTTTGTGGTATTGATGGGTTGGTTATTTTTAGAAAGAGAATTAGAAAGAAAAAAATAGATCAGGATTCTGCGCCGTGATCAAGCTTTGCCTCAATCAACCCTACGAGATCATGGCTATCTTTGCCGGGGGCAATGTCAAAACTTCGTTTAGCTTCATTCAGGGCATATTCCCACCAGCCCTTTTTTGTATAGGCAATAGCCAGTTTAAAATGGGCTTTCCCTAAAATCTGAAATTCATCCCGGGTGAGTTGGCTTTGGTCCCCGGAATATAGGCGGGCCACTTCTCGATATTCCATGATGGCTTCATCAAGAAGTCCCTTTTGCAGATACCAATTCCCAAGATTCAGATGACGGGATGGGTCTTCTTGGCAGGCACTCAACATGAGCACAAAACAGGCAGTCAGGAGAAGTCTGGCGTGACGGGATATTAAATCAATCATAATTGATCAAGAATTTTTAGTTTTCCCTCATGGAAAATCAAGAAGAAAATCCATCCGTATAAATTGAAGGATGATCCTTATGTTTAGGGTCCCGCACAACAAATTGCAGAATCAAAATGCCAATAAAAAGACTCAAACCTAAAATATTTAATGAGGTTATATAATCGCCATTTCGGATCAACGCACCAATGCCTAAAATGAAAACCAAGACAAATGGGGCTAATAATGAATCCACTAATGCCATATAAGTCTTGGTATCCCTGTCTTCCGCAAAATCGTAAATCAAATTCATGGCTGAGGGCATAAATGCGCCTTGCCCGGCGCCAATAGCGATAAAAATACCATATACCCAAATCATGTTTTGGGCAAAAATAGCTAGGACTACCGCAGTTAGGTGGCTCAAATAAGCCACCGCCATCCCCGATTTGTGTCCCATTTTATCTCCTAATTTTCCAACAAAATAACTGGCTGCACCGGAAGCAATCACATTCAGGATTGTAAAAATACCAGCTTCACTAAGGTCAAAATTGAATTTATCATGGCAATAGACTGCATAGAGTCCCATGCCCGGCAGGTTAGCGCAAAAAAAGATTCTTGATAAAATGTATTTTTGGAAATTTTTGTGCCCTACTATAATAGATTTTGTTTCATGTATAAAATCCCGGACTGTTTTATGGTTTTGTGTTTTTTTTGGCGCTTTCACTTTGAAGAATAAAAATAACACAGTTCCGATTATCAGACTCAGGCAAAGAATGAAAAATCCGATCCCGAAATTTCGCGGAAAAGAAATATCGCTGGTTAAAAGATATTTTAAGGCAAACCCACCGATAAAACTTCCCACGCTGTTTACCGCAAAGCCCAAACCGAAAAATTTTCCCCGTTCAGATTTCAGTGTAGATTGATTTAGAAAATCCGCCCAAATTGGTATAATTATACCAATGGAAAGCCCGTATAATAAAAAATAGGCAAAATAGATTTTCCAAGCGGATTGAACTTGTTCAATGTTTAAAAAGGTAAACGTAAATCCCATCATGAAAGAAACAACCAGAATGATAACATGAACCAAAATAATGGCACGTTTTATATTCCGAATGTTTCGACCCAATGCAGCAATCAGTAATGTTGGAAGCGCAATGAGTATCGAAAATAACCCTGCCGTAGAAACAGCAATACTTTCCGGAGCACCCAATTCTCTGAGAAATAAGGGAACAACTGCATATATGGTATGAAATGCAACCCCAAATCCCCAAAAGAATTCATGGATTAAATTATATTTTAAATTGTGGTTATGATCATTGAGTGTGAAATCACTCATTAATTTTTTCCTGACTAAGATAAACCATGGATCCTAAAAGCAAAAAAGCACCAACAAATTGGGATGGGCTTAGGACTTTACCTCGAACAATCCAATCGATTAAAACAGCAGACATAGGCCAGGTTAGCTCATACAGAGTGGTATGAGAAGCAGGGAGATGTTTGAGTCCGTAGTAATAAATAAATAGGGCAACGGCTCCTGTAGAAAAAACAATGATAACCAAGTTCCGCCATTGGTTTGTGGTGAGATCAATGGTGATTTCGCCGCCTACAGTTGTGGTTAAAATAATCATGGCCACTACCGCAGTTAAAGAAAGCCTCAATGCAGTAACGGCAGTAAAAGGTAACCGGTTCAAAGCGTGTTTTCCCAACACAGTGGAACTGCCCCAACTAAAAGCAGCTAAGGTTGCCAAAAGTGCGGCAATTATTGTTTTGTCATCCCAATCACCAATGGTGGTGGTTCCAAAAGTGACAAGATATCCACCTAACATGGCCACTAAGGCAAGTCCGATAAAGCGTTGGGACAACTTTTCTTTTAATATGATGGCTGCTAATGAAATTGCAAAAAGAGGTTGTAGTTTTTGCAGAAGCACCACCACAGAAAGATCAATATAATTCACATAACTCAAAGCCTTTGTGTAGAAAAATGTACCGAGAATGCCGCCACAGATTGAGATCCATAAAATAGAGACCCAGCCCCGCTGTCCTAATGTTTTGATCTCCGGCCATGCTTTAACCAAAAAGGGTAAAAATAGTAGCGCCCCCAAGAGATGTTCCAGGGTCACTACTAAGAAAGATGAGACCGAATAAAGTTCTTGTCTTAGGATTCCATCTAAGCTCCAGAGCAGGGCAGCAAAGACAACAGCAAGCGGCGGGAGTATTTTTCGCATTGTAAAAGTTAGGGGGAAATTTGACCGGTATGATGGGATTATTCCGGTGGTGTTTTTATGAATTTGTTATCGTCGCTAATGAAAAAGCCCTGCGATTTGATATTTTGGCAAGCTCAATGTGTTAAAAGGCAGGACTTTTTTATGTTGTATAAAATTATTTAGGAATCTTTTTTCAATTTTTCAAATTCTTCACGGAGTTCTTTTAATTCTTGCCATAATTCATCAATATGATCATCTTCGTCATCATAAAACCGAAAATTTTTCAACATTTTATGAGGCTTGGTCAAAAGCACATCTTCATCTTTATAATCGTAGCCATCTCCAAAAAACATCATTTTACTTTTGGGTCCATACCCCGTATCAAATGTATGGGGTGCCTCGCCTAAGGTGACCCTCATTTTTCGTTTTGTATTTTTACGAATAATATTAAGTGCAACTTTTGAATCCGGTTTATGGCCGCGAATTTCTTCCACCAAATCGCCGGAATCTTTCACTTCTTCACCTGCCACACTTAAAATGACATCACCTGCTTTTAAACCTGCCTTTTCTGCTGGACTATTTTCAACAACTTCCGTAACCAAAACACCGCCATCTTTCGCGCCAAAATAATCCGCCAACTGTCCATCTAATCCTTGAATCTGAACACCGAGATAACCACCGCCGTCTCGTTTTTTATGCCATTTCACACCATGCATAAAATCATGGTCCTCATCTTCCTCCAAGTCCATAAAATCCGCTATGTGGACATCCACATCCAGTTCTTCCAATTCTTTTTCCACCGCTTTTATAGCTTCTGGGTTATCCAGTGGGACCTCAAATTCTTTTTCTTCACCGTTGATTGTAATATTGAGTTTCAATAGTTCATCATCAACATTGGCCTCAACCTCTACATCCCTTGATTGTTTTTCATCATCGGAGGTGACGATTACAACTTTTTTCTTAACGATAGATTTTTCTTTTTGTCCGTCTGCCCAGCCTATAGAAAGGACAAACAGGAAATAAAGTAGCATTTTAAACATGGTGTTTTCCTCGTGTTGGGTTAGTTGATAAACAAATAAAATGCTTGTTGGTTCCAAATTGAAATCAAATCTTGCCTTTCCGTTCTAGTGCTTTCAAGGCTTCCGTTTTACTGAGAGTGCTTAATTCAGCTTTATTATTATTTACAAATTTAATCACCGAATTAGGTTCAATGTAGGAATATTGTCTCAGCGCCCAACCAATTGCTTTCTGGATAAAGAATTCTTTTTCATGCATGGTTTGTGTACAATAATCGAATAAACGAAACTTGGTAGTTCTCTCCTTAAAACTAAGTTGGTGGAGAATAGCAGTGCGCCGAATCCACATATTCGGATGTGCAATCCAAGCATCCATTACTTTGTCCATATTCGGGAAGCAATACACAATGGAACCCACCATATGGCTTGCCATCACATCCACTGTATCCCACCAGGATTTTGTACAAATAAGTTGCTGGATGAATGGCAATGATTCTGGTGTCCACAATTTTTTATAACTCTTGCCCAAATCGCAAGCCACATATTGATATTCCCTCTCATCCATTTTCCAAAGGTCACTCATTAAGGATTGTAATTCAGATTCATCATGGAATTTTTGTCTGCCCCACCATATTTTCATGATATCTCTTCGTAATGGGCTTTTGATTCCAAAAAAAGGAAAATGGTTCTTCATATAATGCGCCATTCGGAGTGCATTTCCCTCATGAGTATTTTGTTGAAACAGTCGTGTTAATTCATTTATTTGATTGTTTTTTGGCATAATAATTATGATCCAAAGAAATTGAAATATCCTCTATATTCTAGTTCATCCACAGGGCAAAGAAATGATAGAAAACTACAGGGAAAATTTACTACCGAGTCTCATTGCAGGCACCATCAACGGTATTATTTTCATTGTATCCGCCATGTCCTTGGCTGCTTTGATTTTCACCGGACCATTGGCAGCCTACCTACCTCAGGGAATAGGGCTTATGCTGGTTGGGTCTGTCATTTTTGCTCTTTTTTCTGCTTTTACGGCGACCTATCCACTGATCCTTATCGCTCCCCAAGATATCCCAATCGCCATTCTTGCCTTGATGTCTGTTACGATAAGCAGTGGCATTGGAGATCAACTAACTGCCCAAAATGCTTACCAATTTATTTTTGTAGCCATTGGTATTACATCTGTTTTGGTTGGGATTTTCTTTTGGGTTATAGGCCGTTTTCGATTGGGAAAACTTGTCCGGTTTATCCCTTTCCCGGTGGTGGGTGGATTTATGGCAGGTACAGGTTGGCTCATTGTGAAATTTTCTTTCACCATGATGACGGACATAGAGCTCACTCTCGAAAATTCTTTGTCCTTTTTCCAGTCCCATGTATTGCTCCAGTGGGTTCCGGGACTGGTCTTTGCCGTAGTTCTATTAGTTGCTAGTCGAAAAATCAGTCATTATTTATTGACACCGGGAATCTTGGTTGGCAGTATCTTTTTATTTTATGGCATCACATTTTCTCAAGGACAAACTTACGGCAGCTTGGAAGCGAGCGGTTTTTTGTTAGGGCCATTTCCGGAGGGTGGGCTCTTCCCCGGGACACCATTGCCTTATGTTGCAGATTTTCGCTGGGATCTTTTTTGGGTGCATATGCCCGCCATTGCAACTATGATGGTTTTGAATGCTATTTCAATCCTATTTAATTACAGTGGACTTGAATTGATCGTAAAAGAAGATTTTAATTTAGATAAAGAATTGCGTCTCACAGGATATGGAAACATATTAGCCGGATTCGCTGGAACACCCGCAGGGTATATCACCTTGAGTGAAACATCCATGGCGTATAATATTGGGGCACGGACGCGATTGGCCAATATCATTGTTGCGTTTATGTGTGGATTGACCCTTGTTTTTGGCGCCAAAGTAATTTCTATTTTCCCGAAGGTGATCTTGGGAGGCCTGCTCCTGAACTTGGGATTGGATTTTTTAGTTGAATGGTTGGTCGACACATGGCAACGTCTCCAAAAAATGGATTATATGGTGATCGTTTTGATTTTGGTGGTGATTGGGACCATTGGATTTCTGGAAGGCATTGTGATAGGACTTCTCATGTCTATTGCACTGTTTGTAATCAAATATTCAAAAGTTGAAGTTATCAAATACGAATTGACCGGGAAAACATTTAGCAGCAATGTGGGACGGTCTGACCATTTGAAACAAATTTTGGAAGAAAATGGTGATAAAATATTTATCCTGCCTTTACAGGGATTTGTTTTCTTTGGGACAGCCAACCAGATTTTAGAACGAGTCCAACGGAAATTCGACACTGAGCCCAATCAGGAATTATCATATCTCGTTTTTGATTTTAGGCAAGTCACAGGTGTGGATTCATCTGCTGTGAACAGTTTTAATAAACTGGATGTCATGGCAGAAAAAAACGATTTTTGTGTTCTGTTATGCGGCATGGATGATGAAGTTCACCAACAGTTTAAAACAGAAAATTTGATTTCCGATGAGTCTAAAATTTTTAAAGCATTCAGCGATTTGGATCATGGATTGGAATGGTGCGAAGAGCATATCATTCAACATTCAATTTCCACAGACCCCGGATTAGATCAATCCATCAGCGAAGAATCTTTTAAGAAAAAATTCAGTCATGTAGCAGAATTTTTTGAATTTAGGAAAGAGCCGGAAGGCATGCGCATCATTGAGCAAGGGAAAAATCCCGGTGGCATTTATTTTGTAGACTCCGGGCAAATTTCTGTATTGCTGGATACAGGAGAAGGAAATGAGATACGGTTAAAAACTATGGGAAAAGGTACAGTTGTGGGAGAGGTTAGTTTATACCTTGGCTCAAAAGCTTCAGCCTCAGTGGTGACGGATGAACCTTGCAATATCTATTATTTATCAAAGGAAAAATTTCATCAATTAAACCAAAATGCACCGGATAAAGCAAGCGAGCTCCACACTTATGTGGTGAAATTATTAAGCGACCGATTGGCGGAATCCAATGCTACCATTCGTGCGTTAATGCGCTAACAAGTCAGATTAGGCCTGCCCACCAATACCCACGGATGGGCCCAGATCCATGCCCAGGGACCCGGTAGCTTGTTGCCACATTTGTTCCGGCTTTACACTAAAAATAAAATCTTCTGTGGTACTTTGCATGAGCCAATCGCCGTTTTCTATTTCACGCTCTAATTGTCCCGGCGACCATCCGGAATGACCCAGCATCAATTTAAATGGAATATCAGGTTTATTCTGGAGCTCCCTCAAAACATCCTTTTGGGATGTCATGGAAAATTCTTCTGAAAGATGAATCGTTCCTTCTGTTTCATACTCTTTGGAATGGAGCACGATGCCTCGCTCTAATAAAACAGGTCCGCCGAAAAATATTTCACTCACCAGTGAATTAATAGCATCATCGCCAATGTATAATTTTTCGAATAAGTCTACCAAATCCGGCTCTTTGAATTGTTTGTTAATGATGAGCCCCATCGCACCATCCTTATTATGTTCACAGATGTAAACAACCGATTTGGAGAAAAAAGGATCCGCCATATGGGGCATGGAGATAAGGATTTGGTTTTTGAGTGAACCCATAGCTCAACCTACCACTTCTGGAATTCGGTGTCAAGTAAATGCGGAATAAATTTCTTCAGAAAAAAAGTAAATCGTCTTTGGGGCAGTGGTTGAATAGTCAGTAAATTTCTGGATGTACAAAATTGCCACCATTTTCGGGGTGTAATTCTATATGCCAAATCCCACAGATAAAATAATTGTCCGAGGCGCACGCCAACATAACTTGAAGGATATCAATGTGGAGATTCCTCGGGATAAACTGGTCGTCATTACAGGACTCTCCGGTTCAGGGAAATCCTCCCTTGCATTCGATACTATTTACGCTGAAGGCCAGCGGCGATATGTAGAATCATTATCCTCTTACGCACGGCAATTTTTAGGTCTCATGGAAAAACCGGATATGGATGCCATTGAAGGCCTGTCGCCTGCTATTTCTATTGAGCAAAAAGCCACCGCCCGAAATCCACGTTCCACTGTTGGCACCGTGACAGAAATCCACGATTACCTTCGTTTACTTTATGCTCACATCGGAAAGCCTCATTGTTGGAAATGTATAAAACCGATCCAGAAGCAAACGGTTCAACAAATTGTAGATGCAGTGAGCAAATTTAAATCCGGTACCAAAATGCACATTTTGGCTCCACTAATTCGCGGACGCAAAGGAGAACATAAAGGTGTCCTCGAAGAAATTAAAAAAGAAGGATTTCTTCGGGTGCGTATCGATGGTGAAGTCATGACCGTGGATGATAAAATCATCCTCAATAAAAATAAAAAACACACCATCGAAGTGGTGGTGGATCGACTCATCATGAAAGAGGGCATTCATGAACGATTGACTGAATCTATTGAATTGGCTTTAAAAATAGGCAGTGGCCTCATAATGGTGAATGAGCTACCCAAGAAAGAACATTTATTTTCTGAACATTTTGCCTGTCCCGATTGTGAACTGTCCATGGAAGAATTGGTGCCGCGAATGTTTTCATTTAATTCGCCTTACGGCGCATGTCAAAAGTGTGATGGGCTTGGCTCTCACATGGAAGTGGATCCA
>MDTE01003287.1_pt1 | contig 13396 bp, 20 predicted proteins | sample 811231 | NCBI WGS metagenome assembly MDTE01 (sample SAMN05326651, study PRJNA326480) | marine metagenome | isolation source: seawater | place: Indian Ocean: Red Sea | collected 2010
ATGGATCACAGCCCTAGGCGAAGTAACCGGAGAAGCAGTAGATTACTTTGTAGATCCACACGAATGCTGGCAGGAAGCAGTATGGGAAATGGAAGTTTCAGAACCCGGCGTATCCTTTACTTGTGTGCTTGATGGACTAACACTAGAGCAGTTAGATCCCTAGTAAATATACCTCTTAAACGCACATAAACACCTTAAAAACTATGTATATTATCTAATACGTACAAACATACCAAGAATGCACAAAACCGTGAAATAAGAGCCATTTAGGGGTGTAAACCATGTGTTTAAGACGTCTGTCGTAATGGTGATTTTTTACCCACTCTTTTTATAATAAATGTTTTGGAATTGTATTTCCAGGAGCCTTTGCCATTGCAATCAGCTCTGCACACAGTCCTGGATGAGTCAGCTTGTCAGTGTGTTTTAGGAATTTGGTTTGGAATTCAGTTTCTAAATTGATTGATTCGTTTTTGGTAAAGCGTCTGTATAATTTTTGTGCAAACACAGAATGGTTGGCTAGGGTCATGTGGTTTGCTCTAGTATCAATGCTCTGTTCATACCATTTGTTCATTTCATCTTCGTTTACAAACTCTGCATCTCCTACTGACCATGTCATTGCTCCGTGACAGGGAACCAAATCAGTCCATGTAATGTTTAGGTTAAAACTAGGAATGATCTGTAGATTCAATTCTCTTTCGATCATCTTTACACGTATGCTGTCTAGTAAGTGTTCCAAACGTAGTTGATCTATATCTTCTCTATGCAAGTGTGCCCAATATCCCATGGCGGCATCAAATTTATCTTTGTCTTGTTTTTCTAATCTTTCTGCATCTTTTGTTTTCAATATGCTTGTTAGATTTGATAGATAGGGTTTGTCTTCCCAAAACCATTGACGTGCCGTATTGGTTAAAAAGAAAATTACTATGTCACCTTTGCTGTGTTGGTCATCTCTAAAGTTTTTTGCACTCCATTCATTTGCACATCCACTGCAACATTGATTCACAACCTTATCTACTTTAAGTTGTCCTGCAAGTTGTCTTTGCCAACCCCAATCCACTTTCCAATCTACACCAAAGCTGTCGCCGTATATCCAAAGAGTGTTACTCATAACGTCAGCTCTATTGTTGCTATGTCAGAACCACTGTCCTTACATTTTTCTATCCATTCACCATCAGGACCAATAATACCACTTGGACATTGTGTATGATCCACAGGCTTACCTACCATGTCTGTAGTTGCCCCACTTACAACTGTGTACATTTCAAATTCTCTACTAAACAATCTTAAATGATTTTCATGCCATTCGTATACCAAAGGATCAAGATAATCTATGTTGCAATTGACTGCACAGAACACAACCTTTACGTTATACTTTCTAAACTCTCTGTAGTAATAAGGATTACCTTGTGGGCTCATTTTAGGGAAAGCCCATATATCGTTACATATCAAACTAGATGCAAGAACTGATTGTTTTTCATCAATGTAATAATAGTGAGGCTCGTTGCCTGCGATGTAGTAAAATAATTCTCCTGCCGCATTGAAATCATTTGTAAGTAGTTGCTTTGCATAGGCTCCGTTAAACTGTCCTTGTCTATAGACTCTTATTTGATTGTATGGTAAGTTGTTTGATTCTACATGTCCAGTTGCTAACAGCATGTTCCTTTTGTTTTGTATTAGATAATCTTCTACTTCTTTTAAAGCAGGAGCATACTGATCGCTTTTTAATTCATGTGTTTGATCTGCACAGTATCCACTCAAACTGCCTTCAGGTGTTAACAACCAATCACTATCTTTTGTCTTGTCAAGAACATCTAGTATAACTTTTTTATTTTCATTTACCTGTTTGTAAACAGGCTGTTGGCTTGTAGAAATTATCATTTGTATTTTTTCTTTCTATGAAATATTCTAGCATAAGCATTTGTTAGAAAGAATTTTAATGACGTATCTCTTTTTATACCGCCTTCGTCTACTTCTATTTTCATTTCCCAATCTTCTCTCTTGAAGGGGAATATCTGCATTAAAGGTGTGCCAGGTTGTATAATTACTGACTCGTCCTTGCCTATGTTCATATGTCCTGGCCAGTTTACCCAAGGTACATCAATAGTATCTGTATCAACTATGCCTGGAAATAGTGTAAAACGTTTTTCGAAATGAAAGAATGGCATTTGTATCAAACAAGAATATCCAGGAGGTGTTTCTATTCTCCAAGGTACAGAGAAAGTAATGTATTCTCTTTTTTCTTCGTTGTTAACATGTATAGGACATTGTTCGTGCATGTGTCCTTCTTGTGGTTCTTGATTTGTCCAAGCTGGAGGGAACCTTCTTTGAAATGCAAGTATCTCATCATTGTCCATTCTACCTCCGCAGGATATTTCCTGTTCAACAGGATTATGAACAATATATCCTGAAGTCATATGATCATAAACAGGCATGCATTTTTTAATTGTTGGTGGACTTGCTTGTGCTTCACCTAACCACCCCGGCATCTTGTTATACCAATCTGGTCTTTCTTTTGATGCAGGCTTAGGCGGAAAGTGTTTGGCTACATGTCTATCACCACAGATAAATTTTATTTCCATGTGTATCCCTCTCTTTGAAATGCACTTTGTTTTCCACTAGGTGTAGGTCGTCGGACAAGCACATCGACCTCGGCTGTAACATAGTCCATACCACTGTCCTTGCATTTAGCAATCCATTGTCCGTCAGGACCAATTATGCCAGATGAACATTGTATATGATCTGTTTCTTGATGACTAGTTGTCGTAGCACTATTTGAATGTACAATAAAGAATCCAAACTCCCTTGCAAATATTTGCAGATGATTTTCGTTCCATACCTTTGCTAGATCGTCTCTTTCGTTGCCGTTACAGTTTGACGCTACAAAAATTACATCAACATCATTTTTAATAAGTTCTATTGGTAAGTATGGATTACCTTCAGGAGCACTTCTTGGCATGCACCATATGTCATTGCAAATAAGTGCAGATGCTTTTACAGTTTCTAGTTCATCCATATAAAAGTAATTTGGAACATGTCCTGCTAGATAGCTATGTAATTCTCCACCACCTTCCCAACCGTGTGTAAGTATTCTTTTTTTATAAACAGATATCTCTTCTCCGTCTTTATAAAACAACAAGCCGTTATATGGATAGCCGTCTAGTCCTCTTATGCTTGAACCAATACCAATTCCTATATTCAGTTCTTTGGCTCTCTGTGCAATTTTTTCAATAGAAGCTTCTACATGTTTTGTAATTAAACTATGGGGGCTGTATAACACAGGTGGTTGACAATATCCGCTAATTGCACACTCTGGAGTAAGCAACCAATCTGTATCTTTGTTATCCTCTAGTATATCTAATGTACATTCTAGATTTTCTAAAGCATCTCGGAACACTGGTTGTTGCACTGCTGTTAATTTTATTTTCATCTGAATCTCTTTTTATTGTGCATCATTTTAGCATAGCCGTCACGTTCTGTATTACAAATGGTATCTTGATTCATTATACTTGTATCTATCTCAATATTCATATGCCAGTCATCTCTTTTGAAAGGAATGATTTGTGCTACAGGCTCACCAGCCTTGATTGTAAAACTATGCTCAAATATTTTTGCAGGCCAATTGTGCCACGGAACATCAATTACATCAGTATCTATAATTGCAGTCATTACTTCGAATCTATTATCAAAATGATAATATGGTTTTTGAATTATACATGAATATCCAGGAGGAGTTTTTATCTGCCAGGGTACACTTATCACCATATAATCTTTTGGTTTTCCTACAGGACATTGTGCAAAAGGATGACCTTCTTGTTCACTAAATTCTGACCAACCTTCTGGATAGTATCGTGCAAAGCCTTCTGTGCCTTCATCAAAGTTAGGTTGTGTATGTATGTCTTGGTCAACTGCATTAAACATAATGTAACCACTAGTCATTGCATCATATACTGGCATACATTTTTTGACGGTAGGAAAAGTTTGTTCATTGTCTAGATATGTATCTAGTTTAGAATACCATGATGGTTTAAAGTTGTTAGCTGGAACAGGTGGAAACTTTTGTGCCACTTCTTTACCACACGTAAACTTTATTTCAATCATCGCCACTCCGCAAATGTGTAACTCTTAACATCACTACTATCTATGTAGTCTGAATTATTAGAATGTTTTACCTTTCCTGAACCGTGTACTATATCTCCATCTCTGTATGAAAATGGTTTTTGGACTACAACGTCAATGTATTCTCCATAGTTTGTACCTAGTGTTAAGAAAGTAATCCATCTACCTTTGTTACCTTTGTAGCATCTACCATTGGCAATTACTCCTGCAAACTCAACACGATCCATCCATTGTTGTCGTACACCTAATCGTTTTGGAAATCCATGCCACCACCAACCACTCTTGGTAGGTATGTTTAGTCTATGTGCTTCGCACTGATATACCCATGAACGATAAGAACCTTGGCAATGTTTTAGATTAGCTTGCCAAAATTCTTTTGTGTTGTGTGCTTTTTGGTATGCTAATGCCCAGATTAATCTACCAAGATTCACAGCATGGGCTCGACATAATCCAAATCCTGACAAACTCTGTAGTGCCATCATTGCTTGATCTTTATTAGGATGGCCGCCCATACGTTCTATGAACTCTAATATTTTTTCATCATTCTTTTTAGCAAATGCTCGACGATACATATCAGCTTCGTACATGTCTACACCTATTATGTCTGATATGATATCAATAGCATCATCTTCAAATACAATGGCATCTTGTACTGCTTCTTGGCTCCAGTTTTGAAACATAGCCGCTTTTTGTCTTCCGCTCATTGCAACAGGACGTATCATGGCAGTAGCAAACACACAATCGTATACCGACTTTGGTTGTAAGGCTCTAAATAATCTTCGCATGGCTGGCGACTCTCCTTGCGTTACACCTAGTACATCTCCTCTACACAATAGTTCGCTTGTAGCTTCGTCACGTTCTGGATAGTGTCGTAATTGTGTTAGCTCATCAATTTCTAATAGTTGTGACAATCCTCTATTGGCTAGTACATCAACTTTCAAGTGTTCTAAGTCTTCTACTTCGTATTTGTCTAATAGTATTTGATTATCTTGTGATATCAAACTCTTAGGTAACTGTCTTGTAAACATAACTATACCTCCGCAGTGTTTTGATATAGCACGTTTCTTTCCTATAAGTTTTCTTTCTAATCGTTTTGCTTCTTTTGGATCAACACCCACTGATTCGTAAGTAAAATTTCTTGGTAAATTTCCTTTTGCACCCAAACGTTTAGCCGCTTCTTTCTTTGCACTCTTTTCTCTAAACATAACATAGTTAGATAGTCGTGCAGTCTTACCTGGCCACTTTTTAAATATTCTATTCATTACTTCACCTTGTCGCCAATGTTGAAAATCTATGTCAACATCTGGTAAGTCATCACGTAAAGGATTCATAAATCGTGCAACAGGTATGTTCCATTTGATAGGATCAACATCTGTTATACCTAATAGATAACATACAAGACTGCTACCTGCTGACCCACGAGTCATGTGTGTAAAGTCTTCAGTAATGTCAATTATATCGCATATTTGTAGAAAGTAATCAGTAAATCTTTGATTAAGGATAAGTTCAAATTCTTCTGCTAGCCTTATCTTATATTGTTCTTGTTCTGGTATTGGTCTTTTAAATCGATCCAAGAGTAGTTGTATATTTTCTAAGTCTGTTTTCATAATAGCCTCCATTTGCCTACGTGCCTAAGCAAAGTATTTATATACTAATATAATGGGCTATTCTTCTTCTTGACCTAAATTGGCTAGGAATGATCTTAGTTTTGTGGAATCTGCTTCTGCTTTTATTTTACCTACAGAATCACCTATCTTAGGATCTACAGATTTTTCTGTTTCATCATCGCTTTGATCCATTGTCTTTCTTTTTAGACCTTCATAGATAGTTGACTTACGTTTATCAAATTCTTGATACTCATCATCGTCTGCAAGATCTCTAATACGTAAACTATCAACATCAAATTCTAAATCAACCTTACTACCTACACCACTTGAACTTCTAGTTTTCATAAGTTGTATCTGATATCTACCACGTTCACGCATAGCTCTACTTGTGAATATACCAATCACATTATCAGCAGTTTGTATCTTACTCAAACCACCACTGATGTGCGAATGATCAAATTCAATCTCTTCAACACTTGCTCTGTTCAACTGCGATGCTGTAACAAACACACAGTTCAACTCCATAGCCAAGTTACGTAGTTCTTCAGATACAAACTTATCCTTGATAAACAAATTTTCAGCACTTACTCTTGCACCGTTAGGCATCATCAAATCAAGATAGTCAACTAATAGTACATCAACTTTTCTATTCATCTTAATTTCATATTCTTTCAAATAACTTCTAATATCATTTGGAGTCTTACCACTTGGCATATACTTGACTTGAAATGCACCTGCCTTCTTACCGATCATCTTGACTTTCATTTCAACATCGTCAACATCTTTGAATATATCTCTGCTTGGTATGTCAGTGACCATACTATCTATTCTCATACTGACCAAGTTCTCACTCAATTCAAATGTTAGATACAGTACATTCATACCTGCCATAGCCCAGTTGACACCTAAGTTTGCTAGGAACAAACTCTTACCTGCTCCTGAACCTCCTGCAAATATATTAAGCTCACCTCTATTGAATCCGCCAAACAGTTTCCTATCTAAACTTTCCCAACCAGTTTTAACCTGTCCGTTATTATCTTTGATTGCTAATAGTCTTGCTTTAGGATCTAACCAATAGTCAGTACCTAAGTCTTTTTGTAAACCTATCTGAACTGCGTTCTTAATTTTTTGTTCAACAGGACCATACTCACCTTTTTCAAGCAAGTCTGCACTTTGCAATATTGCTTTCTCTAAACTCTTGTGTCTTGTAAATGTTTCAAAGTCAGCTAACAACCAATCATAGTGACTTTCTTGTAATCCCGTTGGCACTTCTAAGTTTACCTGGCTTGCCGCATTTACCATTTCCTGTGTAGGCAAAACATTATGTTCACCAACATAGTCATAAAGAAACTGTGCCGCCTTCTGTAGCTTTCTATCAAATAAACTGCTGTCAAATATGCCTTGGCATCTTACAAAACTTTCTGCATCACTCAGCATCATCTCGAGATATACTTTTTGTATATCATATCCATAATCAACGTTTTGCTTCATCTAATGCCTTTACTAATTCTTCTAATGTTTCTATAAATTTATATACCACTGCCTTCTTGGTTTCTTCTGGCAGATCTGAACCGAACCTTACAGCATGTAACAGTTTTGGATATTCCTTATTCAATTTTTGGTTTACGTCAGCCAACATAGTAATTTCCTATGCCTACTGCAAATATAAACATGGCTATACTGTTTATGAAGATCAATGCTCTGTCATGCCAAAGCATGCCTACTATTCCCCAACCCAACACTCCTACAAAATGAAACATTAAGTTGTATGGCTCCAATCCTGTAATACTAGTAAGTACCATTCCTATCAGTATTATAAAACTAGATGTCCATTTAATATACCAGCTTAGATCTCCTTTAGGGGTCACTTTCTTTATTCCCTTCAAATCTGCCATCTTAAAATCTATTTTCATTCTACTTATTATACCATATCTTTTCATCATAGTCAAGATGTTTTTTTAATTTTGATGCAACTGCTCCAATACACGAACCTGGATCACCTGGATTCTTTGGAACATAAATTTTCTTCCAATCATTTTCTATTTTTTGGTTAGCTTGTTTGTTCAAAGCACAGCCTCCCGTTATAATTAAATTTTTGCTAGGTAATCTTTTTTTACACCAATCTGAATTTGATTTAAGTATTCTTTCATATACTGCCTGTGTTGCAAAAGCCATTTCAATATTGTCATCTAAATTAGGCAATATATGTTTACCGCCTCTATGTAAATTAAATTTAAAATGTACACCAGGCATGTGTCCGTCAAGTTCATCGCTTACCACAGTTTTTTGCAACAAATCCACATACATACCTTTAGCACCTTTACCCAAATTAGCAACAGCATATTCTTCTTTGTTAGGTTCTAATCCGCAACGTTGTGTCATTGCACTGTAGAATAATCCTACACTGTGCGGATATTTTTGTGAAAAGACTTTTTTAAGTTTGTCTCCTTCACCAGACCATATTGTTAGGCATTCCCATTCGCCTATACTGTCCATACATAATATTGTTGCATTATCAAATCCACTTGTGTAATAACCATAAGCCGCATGTGCATGATGATGCCAAGCATACTCAATAGGAGCAGTTATCCCCCAATTACTCAAATATTTCTTGATATTATTTTCTTTAGACAACCAACCTTGTCCTGCCCACCATTGTCTTGTTGTTTTCCAAAAAGGCTTTTCATACCAGATAATCTTATCAGGTCTGCCATAACTTTGATTTGCAACTTCTATCATGGTCCAGTGAAAGTCTGGATGACTATCTTTCATCTTTGCATGATCGAAATCTTTTGCCATACAAGCCCATACAGGCTTATCATCTATAAAACAGGCCATGCTGGCATCGTGGCTGTTGCCTACCATTCCCCAAGTAATCATTTATATTTTTTCCAAAGTTTGTGAAGTGCGTAAAACCAAACTGAATTAACTGCTGGTTCGATAAGTGCTACAGCACCTGCTTCCCAGATACTTGCACCTGTGATAATGCTTACAACTGCCATTGCAATTATAATGTGTCCTATAAAGAATATGATTGCAAGTAATAAACTTTCATCCATTCTATCTTTTACGGCATTAACAATGCCTTTTGTTATTTCAGTCATCAATTGTCTTCCCTCCTTTCTACTTGTATATGAAAGGATCTTTTTTCTGTAGTTCCTTTATCTTTTTTTGCAATCGCTTTTCTTGTCTCCAATCTTTATATTTTTGTATATAAAATCTTACAGGAAAAGTAATTGCATACCATAGGTCTTTTAACCAAACCATTTTTTTGCTCCTAGTTTAATTTTTAATTCGTTGAACTCTGCACTTGCAATTATTGAATGCAATGCAAATATTTTACCGTGCTTTTGTACGGCTTCATTTACGTCTTTTATATTATGATCCCAGTTAGGCATACTTACTCCCCACTTCAAATCAAGTGCTTGTCTTATCATATTTTTACCTGCGTCATCCCTATCAGGGACAACAATTACTTTTGTATTTAAAGCATTTATGGCCAATGCCTGTTGTTCTTTGATTTCGTTTCCAAGTAATGCAACACCTTCTACTGCAATAGCATCAAATGGTCCTTCTACTACAACTGTGTATATTCTACCATACTGTTGATTATCTAAATTAAAAACATATCCAGGTTGTTGATCACTTATATACTTTGGATTACCGTCCTTGACTTTTCTTGCAGTGTATCCTACTATTTCTTTTTTGTGATAAAAAGGAACAATCAGCCTGTCTTTATAACCAGGTAACGGAGACCAATGAAAGTTGTAATCATCGAAATATAGTTGTCTAGTTTTTAAATATTCAAAAACTTTATACAGTCCTTCATCGACCCCGCCAGGCTCTAATGCACAATAGTCTGCCCATTCTTGTAAAGGTTTTGCTCCTTCTGGTAATTCTTTTGTAACAAATTTTGGTAATGTAAGTTCTTGTTGTAACTTTAATTCTTCAGTGTCTAATACTGCAAAACTTATTTTTGTAATTGTATCGTCCGGAACATTAAGCCATTGCATCAGTCTTTTCATTTTATATGTGATTCTTCTGCCTGGTTTCCAACTTGCTTTGTATCCACAGTTAAAACAATGATAACTTGTACCATCAGATTCATTGTTTATGATTCCTCCACGCTGTCTTGTATCTGCACTTGTTCCATTATGCACACAACAAGGAGCATTAAAACTGATCCATCCACTAGGAGTTACCTTTCTCTTGTGCGGAAGATGTGTCATCAGGATATCATATACCATACTCATATCCTAAGTATAACTTCAAAATATTATATTGTCAACTAGTTTCTGTATAAAATTTTGTCAATTGTTCCAGAGTTGCCTGTATCATTTGCAACGCTAAAACGGACATTACTAAACACTCCATTGAAATTTTGGTAAGTTGGAGTCGTAGGACTTGCCAAAGTAACTGTCGTAATATCAAACCAATTATCGGTTGAGTTATCTTCCAAAGTGCCTTGTATCTTTACAGTGCCTGCAAAGCCTGTTGAATATATGGCCGCAGTATGTAAAGCAGTGTTTGAATTTAGAGACGGCTCAGCATCTACTACAGAGCTTATGCTGTTTAAAAATGTAGTAATTTCCTTACTTGCAACAGGACCAGGAAAGGCTTCACCTGTCAATTCTAATGTGCCTGTAGCACCAAATTGACTGTCTGCATAGGTTAGCACATTACTGCTATCAGAAGTTTTTGTAAGATACACTGTATACGATAGGTATTGTGCATCTGTACTTATAGTATCATTATCTGTAATAGTAATTGTAAACTGCCCTTTATATAGAGGGGTTGATGTTTCTTTAATAGTACCTATATACTTTTTAAAAAATACATTGTTTTCAGTGAATATTTCTACATAAGGTGTATATGTATTTAAAATAGACACAGGCTTTTGATCACTGTTTTTGACCTCGAAAGTAATAGTGTTATCTATACCTTTTGTTATTTTTATGTTTCTCTGATACACTTTTCTAAACTCCTTGTTGTCCGCAAAGTCATCTGAGACGACTACGGTATTATTTGAAACTAAATATCTTGGTACTAGTTGCATTGTGCGATTCCATAAGTAATTACAAGTGTATTTATTGATATTATGTTGAGAAAAGATATAGAAGAAAAATTCCCGTTTTTATCCGTAGTAACATACGGAGGACAAGAATACGTAGGTATAATTAACAATCAAGACTCTTTTATTACAAGCATGTATGTGTTTACACAGATCAATTCTGAAGAAGAAAAAGCCCGTTTCATAGAACTAGGAGAAGTGTGGTGGTGGGAATCTAATCGTATGATACCTATCAATATATTCCTTAAGAATGACATGCAACCCTTTAAGTATGTAATGATGACAATGAATACTAAAGATGTCAAAGTTGGATTAGGACCAACTGTTAATTTAAATAAATTAGCAATAAAAAGAGTGAAACGTAAATCAGTACAGTTATTGAAAAAGCCCTCAAAATAGAACGTTTCAAATAGCACCCTCAGTTTTATAAGCCATGTATATAAAGTAGTCTAGCAACACTACTTGGAACAATAATGTAGGTGGAGCAAATATACCTCCAAATAATATGAACGGAAAAAGTACACACCAAAATGATATTTTAAAAATATAGTCCCATTTTTTTGTTAGCGGAACTTGCCATTCTGTCCAGCTAGGTGTAGGTGGTCTTTTTCTATAATCATTAACTTCCCACTGCATTTAATTCTTCACAAATTAAGTTCATATGTACAACAACTGCAACTGCATAGCTAATTGCATGTGCTTTTTTAAAATAGTAAGATCCGTCGGTTGGCTTAATCCAAACTTCTGAAAGTATTTCTTCCCATGTCTTTCCTATCAAGTGTCTCTTTGCTGGCCTAATCATTGCTAACACAGCCGCAAGTTTTTCTATACTATCTGGTTTAGTTTGTTTTAAAACTGTATGGTGCCCAGATACATGAAACACCTTATCACTGAAGTCTTGATGTTCAAGTAGATCCCACAAAGGTTCTTTGTTCATCAATTCTTTAAGATGCTGTTCATCTTTTACCTTGTCATAGATACTTACATTTAAAAAATCAAGTTTAAAGTAACCCCTATCTTCAGCAGTTTTGTAATCAATAGTCGACAGTTTGTCAATAGGATTGTGTGGCACTTCAGTAACATACACTCCCGTGTTATGTTTTTTACCAGTGTCTAGTTTAGCAACTCTATGTTTGAGTTTTGCCAAAACATCATCTCTATCTGCAAAGTCAATATCGATATCAGGCATTATCTAATTTCTTCTTTGCTTTTTCAACTGCTTCTTTCCAAACCATAGGAGACACATGTTGATCAAAAGTTATTCCGTCTAGATGATCAATTTCATGTTGAAAACAGACAGCATCATATCCTACAAAAATATCTTCCTTTAACTTTCCGTGTTCAGTATACCATTTTGCTTTTATTTTATGGTTTCTTGTAACCTGTACAACAACTTCTGGATAACTTAAACAACCTTCCCACATAGGAACATCTTCGCCTATCTTTTCTACTACTTCTGGATTCAAACAAAGTGATTCTCTATCTAATTGATTGTTAGTGGTATTGTTGTTTACAAACACAAAAGCTCTTGCATTTATACCAACTTGATTTGCAGATAATCCAATACCAAGATTTGCTTTCATAATCTTTAGCATTTGTTTTTTCATATCTACCGGGTCCATAGGAGGATTATCAAAATCCCATGGATCTAGCTTCCTAGACAACCAATCGCTAGGATGTTTAATTAGTTCGAGTTTCATAAAAATATCCTCCATAATGCAATGACATTCATAATTGTAAACCAACTGCATAATACAATCACAAATGCCGCTCTTCTAATTATAGCACTAATTATCCCTAATATACTTCCTGCCAAGTATAATGGGATAAAGATCTTTGTAGCTGGATTCAACACAGTATAAGTTAGTACCGCACTTGCACTGATAAGCAAAGTAGCTTCAGCCATTTCACAAAAGAATGCTACCTTACTATTATTGTAGCTTTCTTTTATAAAATTTGTAACAGTTTTAATCATTTTTTATCCTCGTAAAAGTAATCAACTACAAATACTTTTTTGTGTTCTCTTACAGGGTAACAGCCATGTAAGACTGTGCTTTTGAAAATTAACACATCTCCTCTGTCCGGTTTGTAACATAGATCATGTGTGTTACCTAATCCATCATACAAATATGCAAATGTACCACCATGGAAAGCACTTTCGTCTGGATCAGGTGGAGTCAGATAACATATAGCACTAATCTTTTTTACATTTTGATCACTGTGTCTATGTGCTTTTTGCCACCCGCCCTTCCTATACTCTACAGTCCATAAAGCACACAAATCTGTTAGTGTTATCTTCAAACCTGTTTCATCTATCTTTTCTTGTAGGAACGGTTTGTATTTCCATTCGTTAAGAAATGCTTTAGGATGAATATTCCATTGCTTGCCTCTGTATGTGCTTGTCTGGTCACTGACATCCTCACGTGTTTCTTCAGGAAATACTTTTTTGTCCCAATGAAAATCAAATTCTTCCTTGTCTTCGTAGTGTGTTTCAATGATCCATTGATGTTCGTTTCCAAGTAGGTGTGTTTTCATCATAGTTCGTATTCTTCCCAATTTATATTTTCAAAACCTTCGTCACGCTTCATATTTACTGCATGGG
>MDTE01020035.1_pt1 | contig 13396 bp, 8 predicted proteins | sample 811231 | NCBI WGS metagenome assembly MDTE01 (sample SAMN05326651, study PRJNA326480) | marine metagenome | isolation source: seawater | place: Indian Ocean: Red Sea | collected 2010
AGAAGATGGTTGGATCACTGGTAACGAAAGTAGGGCGCCAATTAATACAGCAACAATGAGGCCAAATTGGGCTCATCATTATGATAATAATATTACCAACGGGAACTTATTATTAGGTAAGGGATTTACTCCATCTGGGCCATTGATTAGAGCATTATTGACATTGGGAACTGATTCATTAGAAGGTGGTAGGCAAGCAGAATTAGCTTTAGGTAAAGCGCCTGATAATCAACAAGGTTGGGGTAGAATTAATTTGTCTAAATTAATTAATTTTGAAAATATTAATTTTGAACTTACCAACAATAGTATAGAGCCGGGTAATAATATTTGGATACATGATTCTTATCGTTTGGAAGAAAATAATTGGCAAGAATGGATTATTAATTGGGTTGATGGGAAAGAAACTAATGAGGTGTCAAATCATAAATGGAAGGGAGAAGGTGCTGCTGGGCCATTTATTTCATCGGGGGAAGAAATAACTTGGGATATACCAATCATTGAAGGGCAAGATGTTGATATTAGATTAGTTTGGAATACTGCCCCTAATTTGGATTCTAGGGATGATTTGGATTTAGTAGTTACTTTACCAAATGGAGAAATATTCTATGGGAATGATTTTCAAAATTTGGGAGAAAGAGAGGATGTAGAAACTATTGAGGGTGTTCACATTAGTTCTGAACAATTAAGTGGTTTTACGAATATAACTGTGAAAGTTGTTGGTACAAATATCAATGTCGGACCTGAACCTAATGTTATTGGATTAAATGGTGACAAAATTGGTTTTGCAATTGCAATTAAAGGAGTTAAAAGAGATTTAGTTGTTTCTAAAAATCAATGGGATGTTGTTGAAAATAATAAGTATGAAAATGAAGCATTAAATAATATTTTTAGTGAGCATTTTACTTTAATTATTGTATTAATTTCAATACTTTTTGTTAGTTCAATAATAGCCATTGATAACATACAATCTAGAGGGAAAAACAAGCAAAACGAATTAATGATGAAAAGTGAACCTTCAAACCATGAAAGGGTGTCCCTAGTGTCAGCGATGCGTACGCGAGTAGGTGAAGATGATGAGTGAGAGATTATACATCGGGATAGATTTAGGGACTTTTCAGTCGACGATTTCGGCGTCGAATGGGACAAATGAAAGTATACAAACAATAGTTGGGAAGCCAAAAGATCCTATTGCAAGGAATTTTTTGAAAAGAGATACTTTGTTTGGAAAAGACGCTTTGAAAAATAAGCTGGCTTGTAATTTATATTATCCACTTTCTGCTGGAGTAGCGCAAGATGATGAAAATAATTTAGCAGCTGCTAAATCATTCGTTACACACCTGGTTGAAACAGTTGACCCGGAAGAATATGATGAAGTGTTTGGAGTCATATGTTCTCCATCTCATATTTCATTTGTTGACAAATCAAACCTTGTTAGTATTCTAAGAGGGCAAGTAAATGCAATTATGGTCGTTAGTGAACCATTCGCTGTAGCATTTGGACTAGATCAAATCGGCGGGAGTATTGTCGTTGATATTGGTGCTGGAACCACCGATATTGCAAGAATTTATGGGACATTCCCTAGTGATGAAGACCAAATTACAATTTCAGAAGCAGGGGATTGGATAGATGGAAGATTAATGGAATTAATTTCCAAGAAATTCACTGGTGCTCAGTTAACCAAAGATATGGTTAGAGTTTGGAAAGAAGAAGGGTCTTATGTTGGCGGTGAAGAAAGAGAACAAATGGTTGAGCTTTCTGTTGAGGGGAAAAAGCAAGTTGTTGATGTTGGTGATTTAGTACAGATTGCCTGTGAAGAGCTTGTACCACACGTTGTCAAGGCTGTAAAGGGAATTGTTGCTGGCGCAGATCCAGAATATCAAAGTATTTTGAGACAAAATATCATTTTATCTGGCGGGGGCTCGTTAATTGAAGGGGTTGCTGAAAGAGTTGCTGATGAATTAGCAGATATTGGTGATGTTAGGGTTTGGTGCGCTGATTCTCCAATGGTAAGAGTAGCTGATGGTGCATTAAAACTTTCAATGGTAATGCCTGATGATCAATACACCGCAATTAGTTGAATTGTAAAATTACGGAAAGACCCTTTAGGGTCTAAAGAATGGGCCCAATACCATATTTTCAATGTGAAGGTTCAAAAATAACCCGCTTGCGATAGGTTGATGATTGGGTGAGGCGATAATGAGTATCATTAATGGAAAAAGGGATGCAAGTAACGATATTGATCGTGCTGCATTAGCAGGAATGCTAAGTGGATATAACAGTGAGCAATTGGTTGATGAAGTAATTACTGCTTGGGAAGAATTAGCCACTGCTAACAAAGAATTGGCTTCAGTTAACCAAAAAAGTAGAGTTTTGGAATTGGATTTGGCTGAAAGAAATGAATTAGGAGCTCCTGAACGAGCACGATTAAGTAAAGCAGAAGAAGATTTACGAGAAAGAGAGGCGAAAATTATTCATTTAGAAAGAATGGTTGATGATGCTAGAAAAGAAAGAGATAAAATTGAAAATTCTGTTGGGGCAATCAGAATTGATGAACTAGAAAGAAACGAAGTTCATTTGTCTGAAACCGTTGAAAAGCAAGAAAATATGATTAGTGAAATGGAAGGAAAATTGGACCAATTAGTAAATGCCTTAGAAAAAGCGACTGAAGCAGGTTTGACATCCATTACTGCTGATGAAGTTCGTCAATTAAATAAGGAATTGGAAGAAGCTCACCGAAGAATTGAGTCGGAACAAGTAGAGAATTCTACTGTTGCGGAGGAAAGAGACAAATTAAGAGAAATGGTGGATCAAACAAAGAGTATTTTGGAACAAAGAGATTTACGAATTAAAGAATTGGAAAGTCAAATGCAACGATTAATGGATGGACCTAGATCTATTTCTGCTGAACATGATTATTTGGTTGAACAAATTGAAGAATTGAAAAGAAGATTGTTGGAAAGAAATAGAGAATATGAAGCACTGAGAAGAAGAGAAAGAAGATTGCATCGAGAAGTATTTGAAAGAGATGAAAGAATTCAACAAATGCAATTAACAATTAGTGACATAGAAGGTGGATTATCCGACCGTACTGCAGAATTAAAAACATTAGAAGATGTACATGAAAGGTTGGTTGCTGAAGTTGACGGCTTGAGAAAGTCTGAAAGAACAAGAGAAGTAGTAAGTGGTGCATTTCAAGATTCCTTGGGTGTTCTGCGTTCTCATGAACAAGTGAAAACAAGAAAAGAAACTTTGGGGATTGTTGATGATGATTCAATCCCTGAACCTGGAGCAGGTAATTCACCTGGCGGCACTGCACCACCAGTGGTAAGAGACATTGATGAAAACATAGAATAATTTAATTCTAATAATTAGTTGATGCCTGCAATGTTGTCTAAAATTACAAATGCATAGTCATTAAATACAGATATTACAAGTAATATTGTAAATATTAAAAATGTCCAAAATATAGGTTCAGACCACCTCTTTACTTTTGCGCCATCTAATGGTCCAAACGGGAGCATGTTGAATGCACCCAATATCGCATTACCCCACATCCAAAATATAACAAGATCATGTAATATTTGATTATTATATACTGATATTATCAATCCTCCACCAATTAAACCGACGAAAAACAAAATGATATTTGTTATAGGCCCCGCTAAAGAAATTATACCATTTTCTTTTCTTCCAACACGACCTGCTACGAGTACGGCGCCTGGCGCCATAAATACAAAACCAAGTAATAGTGCAATTAACAAACCAATTTTTAATCCACGAGGATCGGCCCTAAATTCAGCCCAACAACCATATTTCCTAGCCACAAATTTGTGTGCTAATTCATGAAGAACAAAGGCTGGAGCTAATGCGGCCATGGAAAATAATGAATAAATAAATAATAATATTAATGATGATTCTAATGATACACTTAACATCCCATTTAGTCCACCCATTCTTACTAAAGCAATTGCAACTGAAAAAGCAATTGTGGCAATTGTTAAATCCTTTAATTCTATTTTAGAAAAATGGAAAAAATTACCTTCGTGCTTAATTACTTGAGGGCCTGCTACATCAAAAAACCCCCTTAGAAATGGTTCAAAAGGGTTGTTTTGGTTATTATTAATCACCACTCTAATTTTTTGTCTTGATTGGTTTGAAGACGTATTGTTGGAATTGATCCTATCAAAAGGATCATTCTCAAGTTTGGAGGCTTTTGGGTCTCGCACCATGCTATTGCGAAGCGATTAAGCAATTAGAGGGTTCGCAAACTAAGAGGGTTGAAAGGTTATTAGTGTGTGGTAATAATATGGCAGGGGTTAGAAAAGCAATGTTAGAAATGGGTTTAGCTACCTGTTGCATACTTTGTGATTCACCTGATGACCCCGGTACTTCTCGTTGTAGGAGTTGTATTAATTCACATAAAGAAATGAGAGAGAAAATTACTAAATTACCATCTGAATCATTAGCAGGACAATGGGCAAAGGAATTATTGCAAATGTTAGCAAGACCTAGTTCATATGAACATGATGAAAATCATGGAGAATGGATGTCAGTATATTCACAATTATTGAAGGGACAATCAAAGAAACCACGAAATATTACTCAAGAAGATGTAGAAGGGGCTTTTGAAACGGCCAGAAAAAATAAGAAAATTAATCCATTGCGTGAAATTGGGAATCAAAGTAAATGGAAAAATATTGAACCTACTGATGATGAGTTAAGACGTCTTTCAGCAGAATTGCCCGATAATTTAGAAGATGTGTCTGGAGTTAGAACGGTCCCTAGTAAAGAAATAGAAAAAATAGACCGTTCCGAACGTCCAGGCGAAGATCACGATTTAGTTGCCAGAGTTCAAGCAAGTGCTTCATCCCAAAATGCGCCTGATGAAATAAGAGATATTCTTGTGGATATTGAAGTTGGAGAAAAGAGGGCTAGAAGGAAGGAATGGGGGGGCATTATAGACGATATAGATGAACTATTAGATGGCAATTGAAAATTTAATTTTTCAATTGGTTTTTTACATAATTAACTCCGTTAACAAATACAGCCATTCCTTCACCAGTCCAATCTGTTGGTTCCTCCTCTCTTGTCCAAGTAGCACCTAACCATTTCGAATGATTTGCTTCGGGGTGGGGCATTAAACCGAAAACTAAACCTGTTGGATCACATACACCAGCAATATTTCTCATACTCGCATTTGGGCAAAGCGGGTAGGGGAGAGGGGCATCTGATGAACTGGGGTAGTCGTCCTTAGGATCAACGTATCTCACAACTAATTGTTGCTTATCTGAAAATTTATCTAAAATATTTGAATCTGGTACCACGAATTTACCCTCGCCATGACGAACAGGGGTGCGCATTCGTGTAAGGCCTTTTGTCCAGATACACGGGCTATCTGAATTAAATTCTAAAGTTACCCACCTATCTTCATAATGGCCGGAATCATTTAGAGTTAAAGAGGCGGTTTGTTCTAATGAAATATCTTCATCTCCGGGCAGTAAACCCATTTTTACTAACACTTGAAAGCCATTGCAAATACCAATTACAGGTTTACCATCTTTGACAAATTTCCTAACTTGTTCACGGATTCCAAATCTCAACCTATTACCAAGTAATCTACCGCTGCCAAGATGATCACCAAAAGAAAAACCTCCCGGTACTGCCATAATGTGGTAATTTTCTAAACTATCATCCCCGTTTACAAGAGAGTTTACATGAACTCGATGAGCTTTTGCTCCAGCCATCTCAAAAACTGCCATTGTTTCAATATCACAATTAATTCCAAAGCCTGTAAGAACTGCAACCCTGGGTATATCAACCATTACTAACCACCCCCATTCAAAGTACCCTGCCAAGAATTCTTTAGAGAACTCATACTCGATTCAAGTAATATATTATCTCCATCTGATATCTGAATTTCATCAGAGTTACCAACCACGCCAAGTTGAGTAAATTTATGGCCAAACATAGATTGTTCGAATTGTTTTGAATTAATCGGTTTAACACTAACCAATATTCGACCTAAACTTTCACCAAATAAAGCCCCCCATTTATCAAGGTCATCGCAAGAAGATATGCCGTTAATATCTATAATTGCACCCTTATCGGCGCCAAAGCATGATTCTGCTAATGCTGATGCTAAACCACCATCGCTACAATCATGGGCGCTGGCTACTAATTTATCTTGCATCGCCGAAGTAAGTGAGCGATACATTGCTAAGTTACGGTGAGCATCTATATGTGGGACTTTACCGCCAATACCCCCCCCTGATTCATCTTTCATCATTGAAACTAATTCACTAGCCCCCAACTCTTGATGTGTTTCTCCAAGCAAGTAAATTAAATCACCACTATCTTTGAAGTCGCTTGATACTGCTTTAGTTACATCTTCATGATTTCCCATCAATGTAAAAAGAAGAGTTGGTGGGACACTAATTTTCTTACCATCTAATATTGCATCATTTTTCATAGAATCTTTACCACTAATACAAGGCAGTTGGTAGATTCTACAAATTTCATCTAATGCCCTATTTGCACGAACTAATTGTGCCAATTTATAACGCCCATCGGGAGTTTTCTTAGATTCGATAGAATCGGGCCAACAGAAATTATCCAACCCTGCCATCCTATCAAGATCTACACCCACACATACGGCATTACGAACTGCTTCATCAATACAACCAGCCACCATTGCATATGTATCAATATCAGAATACCGAGGGATAATACCGCAAGATATCACGGCGCCTTGGGTTTCCCCATGTATTGGAGCAATGACTGCAGCATCACCTGGTGCATCATGATTTACTCCACAAAATGGTTTGATAACTGACTGAGCAATCACTTCATGATCATATGAACGAACCCACCATTCTTTACTTGCAACATTTGGCCTAGCAAGTAATCGTGAAAGAATTTCACCCATCTCTTTAGAATTAACTTCTGGATATATTGGCTCTTCGTGGTGTGGTGGCGTCCATTCACTTTCCAAATTTAATTGTGGCACGCCATCATGAAGAAATTCAATTGGTAAATGTGCGACTGTTCTTTCACCGTGTTTAATATGGAAACCGCCTGTATCTGTAAATGTCCCAACTGCAGTAGCCTCGACTTCGTGTAAATTAGCTAATTTCTCAAAAGCGGTGCAATCTTTAGGATCTACACCAACAGTCATTCTTTCCTGTGATTCTGAAACTAAAATTTCCCAAGATGAAAGGCCTGCTTGTTTCAATGGAACTACAGAAAGATCTACCAAAGCCCCTCCTGTTAATTCAGCCATTTCACCGATACTACTTGATAACCCGCCTGCACCATTATCTGTAATGACTTGAATTAACCCTTCATCTCTCGCTTGAAGTAACATATCAACCATTTTCTTTTGAGTAATCGGGTCACCTATTTGAACTGCTGAAGAGGGTGATTCTTCTGTTAATTCTAAACTTGAAAATGTTGCCCCATGTATCCCATCACTACCTACTCTCCCGCCAACCATGTAAATGATATCACCGGGACTTGGTGTTTTGATGTGGCTTTCTCTACCATCTGGGAGGTGGCGGGGCATAATACCTACAGTACCACAATAAACAAGTGGTTTGCCTAGGTATCTTTTATCGAAAACTATTGAACCATTAACGGTAGGTATGCCTGATTCATTACCCCCAGACCTTACACCTGCGTGAACGCCTCTAAATACTCTAGATGGATGGAAAAGCCCCTCTGGTATTTCACCATCATAATCAGGTGGCCCAAAACAAAATACATCTGTATTTGCAATTGGTCTAGCACCAAGTCCAGTTCCTAATATGTCACGATTGACTCCCACTATTCCAGTCATAGCCCCGCCGAATGGATCTAAAGCACTGGGAGAATTGTGTGTTTCTGCCTTAATACAAAGACTCCATTTGGAATTCCATTCAATTACTCCGGAATTATCATGGAATACACTGAGTAACCAATCAACTTTTTCTGATATGTCAAAAGTTGGTTGCATTATGTGTGTTTTGAATAAAGAATTAATTTCTGAATCTTCTCCTGTTTCATTATCAATATGGTGAATTTTGGCTGCAAAAATTTTGTGTTTACAATGTTCTGACCAAGTTTGTGCTAAGCACTCTAATTCTACATCTGTAGGTGCCGATGGAGGTAATCCTACATTTTTTCTTGAAAGTTGTACTTCGTGGTCACGATAGTGCGCTTGTATGGCTTTCATTTCATTAAGATTAAGGGCGAGTAAACTAGTTTCACTAATTCTAATTAATTCTTTATCATTTACTTCTAAATTAATAATAGTTGGAGCTTCGAATATATTAGCAGGACGTTCGGGGAAATTAAGGGTGGGCCACTTTGATTCTAAACAACTATCTGTATTTGCAATCGCCACCCTTTCAATCATTGGATTATGCAACTGAAGAGCAAGCCATGAGGGATCGGTGTCTTTTGGCAAACCATAGAATGTGTATGTCATGGTTGTTGATACTTGTGCATCACTTACATCGTTGGGAAATAAAGTATGCAAGCCATCTAAACTTGCTTGTGCGGCATTATCAGTTACCCCTGGTTTAAACCCAATTTGAATTACTAAATCTGGTCTTTCAGCAAATATTTCTTTATTATTCAATAATTTTTTATTAACAACCCCGTGTTCAATTATTGGATCACAAAAAAGATCTGTTACCATTTGTTGTTGTTGATCTTCTGTTAAATTTGCTTTAATTAAATAACCAGTAATTGAACGCACTTCTCCAATTAATAAACCATGATCTGTATGCAATTGACGACGAATTGATTCTCCCCTAGTATCCTTTAATCCAGCAAAGGATTTGGGGCTAACTTCTACAATATGTAACTCTAATTGAGACACCCGCACACCTCCGCTATTAGGGGCGGTTTACTGACCGTCCATCAATGAAGCGGAAGAAAATTATGACTAATAAAAAATTAAAGTACATTTTTCAAATACAAACCTGTATGGGATTTGGGATTTTTGCTTATTTTTTCAGGGGAACCCGTGGCTACAATTTGACCGCCGCCGGCACCCCCTTCTGGACCCAAATCAATTACCCAATCTGAATTTTTAATTACATCTAAATGGTGTTCAATTATTATTATTGTATGGCCATTAGAACGGATACGTAAAAGTACATCAATTAATAACTGAATATCCGATAAAGCCAATCCTGTTGTTGGCTCATCTAGTATATACAAAGTATGCCTATTAGCAGGACGGTGTAATTGTGTTGCTAATTTAACTCGCTGAGCTTCCCCCCCAGATAACGTAGTGGCGGGTTGGCCTAAACGAATATATCCTAAACCAACGTCTTGAATTGTTTTAATTATACGATGGAGTTTTTTATGATTAAGAAAGAAGACACTGGCTTCATTTACAGTCATATTAAGTACATCTGAAATGTTTTTTTGTTTCCATAACACTTCTAATGTTTCTCTAGTATAACGACTACCTTCACATACTTCACAAGTAACCCAGACATCTGCTAAAAAATGCATTTCCATTTTTACAGATCCTGCACCAGAACAAGCTTCACAACGGCCGCCTTTTACATTAAATGAAAATTGGCCTGGTTTGTAACCTCGTTCTTTAGATAAAGTGGTTTCTGCATATAATTTTCTTATTTCATCAAATGCCTTAGTGTAAGTAACACAATTTGAACGAGGTGTGCGACCAATAGGTGATTGGTCAATTACAATGGCTTTATCTAATTCTTCAACTCCATTAATATTATCATGTTCGCGTGGAATTTTGTCACTTCCATGTAATTCTCTTAACAAGGCTGGAGCTAATATATCAGTGACTAATGTTGACTTTCCAGAACCTGAAACACCAGTTACAGCAACTATGCAACCTAAGGGGAACTTTACATCTATTTTTTGCAAATTATTTGCACTTGCACCATTAACTTCCAACCATTTACTATTTGGCATTACACGTTTATTGGGTACTGGTATTTTTTTGCGGCCTGAAAGATAAGCCCCCGTTATACTTTCTTTATTATCTAATAACTCATTCAATGGGCCACTAACAAGTAAACGCCCACCATCGCGGCCTGCACCGGGGCCTAGATCAATCAACCAATCGGCTTGACGGAGGGTTTCTTCATCGTGTTCAATTACAATTAAAGTATTACCAATTTCACATAATTCACGAAGGGTAGACAACAATCTTTGATTATCTCTAGCGTGTAATCCAATACTGGGTTCGTCTAATACATAAGTAACTCCAGTTAATCTAGTGCCAATTTGAGTGGCTAAACGAATTCTTTGACTTTCCCCTCCTGAAAGTGTATTTGAACGGCGATCTAAAGTTAAATAATCAAGGCCGACCAATGCTAAAAACCGTATTCTAGATTCTATTTCTTTCAATACTTCTCTCGAAATAAATAAATCCCTTTCGCTTAATTTATGGGCCTTTTTAACCAATTTATTAGATGGGATTTTCTTGTCAATTTTGGACCAAACTTTAGAGTCTTTCTTACCAATTCTCCACTTTTGAAGAATTATTAATGCTTCTAAAACTGTAGAGTTAGATAATTCTGGAAGAGATAAACCCCCAACCGTTACAGAACGGACGGCGGGGTTCATCTTTTGGCCATTACATTCAACACATGGTTGATCTATCATATATGATTGTAGGCGATTACGATTACGTTCACTATCTGTTTCACGGTAGGTTTTCATTAAACGATTAAATACACCTTCCCAAGGTTTTACAATTTGATAACCTGGGCCTTTTTCACCTTTAAATTTGAAGACGATTTCAGTTGAACCGGATCCATTCAATAATATATCTTTAGAATCATCATCTAAATCAGAAAAAGGAATATCAAAAGAAAAACCATATCTTTCTGCAACTTGTTTCATTTGATTACGATACCATCCCGCCATCATAGATGATTGAAATGGACGCACGCAGCCTTCTTCGATGGAACGTTCTTCATTAATTAATAAAGAAAGAGAAAATGCCCTGTCAACACCTAATCCTTGGCAAGCTGGACAGGCCCCTAATGGATTATTAAAAGAAAATATTCTAGGAGACATTTCTGGCATAAATGAACCGTGGGATGGACAAGCGAATTCTTCGCTATAAGGAATAATATCTCCTTTCATTGAATTAAGAGAAACTGAACCGGGAGTTAATGAATTTACATTTTCACAACCTGTTAAACTTTCTATTGCTACTGTTCCTGAACTTAACCTTAGACCTGATTCTATTGCTTCTGTTAATCTTTGCTTGTTTTCTTTAATAACACGTATTCTATCTATCCTAACATCAATATCATGCCTTAGGTTTTTTTCTAATGTTGGTGGGTTATCAAAATCAATTTCCCTACCATTTACTTTACCATATAGATATCCTTGTTCAACTAATTGAATAAATAAATCTGAATGAGTTCCTTTTCTATTTCTAATTACTGGGGACCAAACAGAAATTGCATGCTGCTCCATTCTCCAAATTATATCATCAACAATTTCTTGAACTGTTCTTCTAGCAACTTCTTTACCACAATCAGGACAATGGGGTTTACCTACTCTAGCATATAATAAACGAAGATAATCTTGAATTTCAGTTGTTGTTGCGACAGTTGAACGAGGATTATGAGATCCTTGTTTTTGATCTATTGAAATCGCGGGAGAAAGACCTTCAATACTATCACAATCTGGTTTTTTCATTTGTCCAAGGAATTGGCGAGCATATGATGAAAGAGATTCTACATATCTTCTTTGACCTTCCGCATATAATGTATCAAAAGCTAGACTAGATTTCCCTGACCCAGATACTCCCGAAACAACCACAAAGCGGCCCCTAGGTATTTTTACATCTATATCACGAAGGTTATGTGTGCGGGCGCCTTTGACAATAATCCAACCATTATCTAATCGGGGAATGGGGGCTTTATCACTCATAAAACCCCTCCACAAATACTAGGGGTTGTTCGACGTTCTTGAATTAATTGTACAAGTTAATCAATAATAATTATCTAAACCATAATGCATCAATAAAATCTCCCGACTTACCATTAGCTCCCTTTTTTAATTCAATTAAACCATTACATTCAACCATGCTTCTTAAATTTCCACTGCCTTGGTTTAGGGGTACAATGCCTGTTAATTCATTTCCATTTAATTGAATAATAACACGGCGATAAGTTATTTTATTGGGAGTTCCTTTAGCATCAGACAGTAATTTAACTCTCACTCGGTCAAATAATTTGGGTCCATTTTGATTATCAAAACTCAATGATTTTGAAATCCAAGGGAACACAAGCTTCATGAAAGATATTTGACTACTCACTGGATTACCTGGTAAACCAAACAATGGTGTTTCTTTCCAAGTTCCAAATAAAGGTGGCCCGCCGGGTTTAATCAAAACTCTCCAAAATTTTATCAAACCTTCTTCTTCCATTAAACGTCTAACTAAATCCCATTCACCCATACTAACACCACCGCTAGTAATAATTACATCACATTCTGAAGAAGCAATATCAAAAATTTCTCTAAGTGATGAAAGATCATCGCTAACAAATGGATATTTTTTGGGAACGCAACCAATATTTGTAATTAAACCCGCTAATGCGGTTGAATTTGTTTCATAAATTTGCCCTGGCTTTAACTCATCACCTGGTTTAACAAGTTCATCACCTGTACCAATAATTCCTATAACTGGGGGTATTGTTACTGGAATAACTGAATAACCCATCAAAGCAGCCATTGCTAATTGTGAAGGTTGTAATTGAACTCCTTTTTTCAAACCAATTTCATCTTTAACAATATTTTCTCCCTTTTTACGAATATAATTTTGACGGGCGGGGCCATTAATTACAACCATATTATTTTCAATAATACTATCTTCAATCATTACAATTGCATTTGCCCCTTTCGGCATTGGTGCGCCAGTCATAATACGACATGCCGTTCCTTTTTCAACAACAAAATTAGATTCTTTTCCTGCTTGTATAGTACCTATAATTGATAATTTACAGGGTAAAGAAATACAATCTGATTCTTTTACCGCCCAACCATCCATAGATGAGTTGTCAAATATAGGATCATTTACATTAGAAGTTAATGATGAATGTAAAATTCTTCCATGTGCTACTTCTAATGGAATTATTTCATATTTAGATTCAAGAAGTGTTTCGTTGGCTAATTCATTAGCCCTCTCAATTGAAACATTCTTTTCCATAATTAACCCAGTGGGTGGGTTGTCTTTGAGTTATCGTTATTGATGATCATGGTAACCTGGTTATAAGGTGGACATGGCTTGACCGAATTTCTCTTTTGTTTTAATTAAAAACATATGATTATTACATATGATGTTAATACTTAGGAATAAGATAAAATGACAACAAATTAGCCCAAGTATATGGAATTAGAATTCGTG
>MDTE01148465.1_pt1 | contig 13396 bp, 13 predicted proteins | sample 811231 | NCBI WGS metagenome assembly MDTE01 (sample SAMN05326651, study PRJNA326480) | marine metagenome | isolation source: seawater | place: Indian Ocean: Red Sea | collected 2010
GATAAAGATTCATATAAAGTTTCTGGAGGTCTTCATGGTGTTGGAGTTTCTGTTGTAAATGCTTTATCAGAAAAATTAGAATTAGAGATTAACAGAGATGGTAAAAAATATTTTGTGGAATTTAGTAATGGTAAAGCAAAAAAACCTTTAAAGGAAATTGGAAAATCAAAAGAAACAGGTACTCAAATAACTTTTCTACCTTCAAAAGAAATTTTCTCATCAATAAGGTTTAGCGGAACTATTATTATTAAAAGAATGAGAGAGCTAGCTTTTTTAAACAAAGGTATAAAAATTACTTTTGTTGATGCCACTCAGAAAAATGAAAAAATTCAAGATTTTAAATTTGATGGTGGCATTTTAGAATTCGTCGAATTCTTAGATGAAAAAAGAGAAAAGATTCAAAATAAAAATGGAAACATCCTTTTTAAAAAGCCAATTTATATTGAAGGTAAAAAAGATGATATTGAGGTTGAGTGTTCATTAAAATGGAATGCAGGTTATTCTGAAGATGTTTTGCCTTACACAAATAATATTTACCAAAAAGATGGTGGAACTCATGTTTTAGGTTTTAGAAGTGCCTTAACAAGAATAATTAATAAATATGTTAATGATAATAATCTTTTAAAAAAAAATAAATTATCGATCTCTGGAGATGATATTAAAGAAGGTTTAACTTGTGTGCTTTCAACAAAAATACCAGATCCTAAATTTTCATCACAAACAAAAGATAAGCTAGTATCATCTGAAGTAAGAACGATAGTTGAAACAATAATTAATGAAAAATTATCAATTTGGTTTGATCAAAATCCATCTATAGCAAAAATTATTTTAGCAAAAATTATTCAAGCTGCAACAGCTAGAGATGTAGCGAGAAAAGCTAGAGAAAATGTTAGAAGAAAGGGTGCTTTAGAATTGAGTGGATTGCCTGGCAAATTAGCTGATTGTCAAATAGGCAAACAAGAAGGTACAGAATTATTTATCGTAGAGGGTGATTCAGCAGGCGGTTCAGCAAAACAAGGAAGAAATAGAGCAAATCAAGCAGTTTTGCCACTTAGAGGAAAGATCCTTAATACGTATGTTGAGGATTTAAATGTAAAAAAAAATGGTAAAGGAAATGGAAACGGTTCTGATCAAAGAACTAAGGCTTTGTCAAAAATGATATCTTCAAATGAGATAGTTACTTTAATTAATGCCTTAGGATTAGACCCAAAAGCTCAAGAGATAGACTTAAAAGATTTAAGGTATGGAAAAATTATAATTATGACAGATGCAGATGTTGATGGCTCTCATATTAGAGCCCTATTATTAACTTTTTTTAATAATAAACCATTTAATAAATTAATTGAAAATGGTCATGTGTATTTAGCTCAACCGCCTTTATTTAAAATTAATAAAGGATCGAAAGGTATATATATAAAAGATGAAAAGGAGCTAGAGAATTATATTTTAAATAATAATAAAGAACTAAAAAAAAATAAAAAAGGAACAAAAGAATATATAAAAGCTCTCAATTTAGAAAAATCTAAAATGAATATTCAGAGATTTAAAGGACTTGGAGAGATGAATCCTGAAGAATTATGGAGTACTACACTTGATCCAGAAACTAGAAATTTACTCAAAGTTCAATATTCGAAAGATTTTAAAAAAGACCAAAGTCTTATACACACGTTAATGGGTAATGATGTTGCGTTAAGAAAAGATTTTATTATCTCAAATGCAATTAATGTTCAAAATCTTGATATTTAATAATGAAGTTTTTTGAAACTTCTAAATATCATTCATTTAAAAAATCAACTTATATAATTTTAAGATGGATCGCAATTTTAGGCCAGTTTATAGCAGTCAATTTAGTATATTTTATTTTGAACTTTGATTTTGATTTTATTATATCAAATTTAGTTATACTTTTTGGAATATTAAGTAATTTATATCTAATTTTCATAGATAAAAAAACTCAATTATCAGATAGATCAGCCTTTATATTTTTAGTAATTGATATTTTGCAATTAGGTATATTACTTTATTTGACGGGAGGAATCATTAATCCTTTTATAATTTTTATATTAATTCCAAGTATTTTCTCATCATCTAATTTAAGTTTTAGAACAAACACTTTATTAGTTTTTTTAACTATGATCATAATTATATTTCTGACTTTCTATTCTGAAAGTTTGCCTAAACCATTAGATAATCATTTCCATGTAAGCCCTTTTTATTTTTATTCTATACCAATTTCTTTAATAATTGCTTTAGTTTTTTTGAATTATTTTGCAATGACATTTGGAAAACAGTCTCGTTTAAGAAAAGAAGCTTTAGCTAAAATGGAAGAAGTAATGGCTAAGGAACACGAACTTCTATCTTTAGGTGGACAAGCTGCAGCAGCTGCTCACTCTTTGGGAACTCCACTTTCAACAATAAAAGTGATCACTAATGAATTGATCAATCAATTTAAAGATAACATAGAGGTTAAAAAAGATTTAAAATTATTATCTAGCCAAGTAGAAAGATGTAATAAAATTTTAGAGCGTTTAACTTTAAATCCAATAGAAGAGGATGATTTTATAGATAAAGATATGACTATTAGAGATTATTTATTTGAAATAATCTTATCATTTAAAGAAATTAGTAAAAAAAATTTTATTTTTAATTTTGACCAGGATTTGAATTCAAAAAAAATAACTAAATCTCTAGAAATTATTTATGGTTTAAGAAATTTTATAGGTAATTCTAATAAATTTGCAAAAACTAATATCTATATTACCTTAAAAAGTGATAGAGAATTCACTGAAATAATTTTAGAAGATGATGGCCCTGGATATCCATATGATATTTTACCTAAAATTGGAGAGCCTTATTTAAAGACCATAAATTCAAATCAAAAATCAAAAATTGGTTTGGGACTAGGTCTTTTTATTGGAAAAATTTTATTAGAAAAAAATTTTGCTTTAGTTAATTGTGAAAATTCAAAAACTAAAAGTGGTGTTAAAGTTTTAATTAAATGGAAAAATAAAAATTTGTTTAATATTTAATGCAATCTCTTTTTATTATCAAATAAGGAGCTTAGTTGAGAAATCATAACATCACCAAGTTCATTTACATCAGTAATTTTAATTGCTCGATTGTAGTATCTTGAAACATCATGACCAATTCCAATTGCTAGAATTTCTATTTCGGTTTTTTCTTCAATAAATTTAACTATTTTTTTTAAATGTTTTTCCAAAAAGTCACCTGAGTTCACTGATAAAGTTGAATCATCAACGGGTGCTCCATCTGAAATTACCATTAAAATTTTTCTTTCTTCTTTACGTTTTTTTATTCTAGTAAACGCCCAATTGATAGCTTCTCCATCAATATTTTCTTTAAGCAGTCCTTCTTTTAACATTAAACCTAGGTTGTTTTTAGCTTGTCTCCAATGAATATCTGCGCTTTTATAAATTATGTGTCTTAAATCATTTAATCTTCCAGGTGTTTTAGGTTTACCTTCTTTATTCCAAAACTCTCTACTTTGACCTCCTTTCCAATTTTTTGTAGTAAAACCTAAAATTTCTACTTTTACCGAACATCGCTCTAAAGTTCTTGATAAAATATCCGCACAAATCGCTGCTATAGTAATTGGTCTTCCTCTCATTGAACCAGAGTTATCTATTAATAATGTTACAATTGTATCTTTAAAATCTAAATCTTTTTCTTTCTTGAAAGACAAAGAATTGTATGGATCTATAATTATTCTAGGCAGTTTTGAGCTATCCAAAAGACCTTCCTCTAAATCAAATTCCCATGCTCTATTTTGTTTTGCTAGAAGTTGCCTTTGCAATTTATTTGCAAGCTTAGTTATTACATTCTGAAAGCCAACTAATTGTTGGTCTAAAGTATTTCTAAGTTTATTAGCCTCATCAGCATTTTCTAAATTTTCTGCTTTTACTATTTCATCAAATTGATTTGTATAAATCTTATAATCTAAATTAAGATTACTTAGATTTCCTTTTTGTATTACTTTTTCAGAACTTTGTTTTTCAGAATCTGTATCTACTAGCTGTTCATCTATTTTATATTTATCAATATCATAGGCAGAATCTAAACTTGCTTCAGTTTTCTCTTCTTTTCTTTGATCTTTTTGATCTTTATTTTCACTTTCTAGATCATCGTTAGATGGATTATCTTGACGATTATCTTGGTTTTCTTCGTTTGACTCAGTTTCATCTTCATTTTGAAAGATATCTAAATTTTGAAGTATTTCTGAAAACTTAGAGTTATATTTATTTTGATCTTCTAAATTATCTTTTAAAAATTTTAAGTGTTCTTTAATTGATAAGTTGAAATCTTTTTCCCAAAAGCTAAGCATTTTAGAAGTTAAAGTATTTAATTTAATATTGTGAAAGTTTTTGAGCATATAAAGCTCAAAAGCTTCAGCTACAGGAACATCATCTTTAGTTTTTAATTGATCTTTTCTTTTTAAATGTATTAATTGATTGTAATTATCTTTAAAGTTTTTTTCTATTCCTTTAAGCATTTTACCACCTAAACTTTCATACCTAATTTTTTCAGATATTGAGTACAGAGATTTACAATTAGAATTATTTGGTAAATTTTTTTTATATATTATATCATCAGAAAACTTTTTTTTTAATGCAGTCGAGTCAGCCTCTGCCCTAGCTTTAGTAAAGTCGTTTATATTATTTATGTTATCTAATTCAAAAAAATTAAATTTTTTTGAACTTTTGTTATCTTCAAGTTTTTTTTTAATTTCTAAATCGTCAGAAATTACTCTTATTGTTGAAGCAAGAGCCCGTCTTAATTTTTCCTTCAGATTTTGTTCTTTACTCATTAGATTTGAATATTTACTAAAGATTCTGGAAGATCTTCACCAAAACATCTTTGGTAATATTCTGCAATAGTATTTTTTTCTAATTCATCGCATTTATTTAAAAAAGTTACTCTAAAAGCATATCCTGTATCTTTAAAAATCTCAGTATTTTCAGCCCAATGCAAAACTGTTCTAGGACTCATAACAGTTGAAATATCACCCGCCATAAAGCCTTTTCTAGTCAAAGCTGCAACCTTAATCATGTTTGCGATTTTTTCTTTTCCTTTTGTATTATTTAAGTTTTTATTTTTTGCTAAAACAATTTCCATTTCAGTTTCTAGTTTTAGATAGTTCAAAGTTGTTAAAATATTCCATCTATCCATTTGTCCTTGGTTGATTTGTTGAGTACCATGGTAAAGACCAGTTGTATCTCCTAAACCAACTGTATTTGATGTTGCAAACAATCTAAAATATTTATTTTGTTTAATAACTTTATTTTTATCAAGAAGTGTAAAATTTCCTTGAGCTTCTAAAATTCTTTGAATAACAAACATTACATCTGGTCTTCCTGCATCGTATTCATCAAAAACAAGAGCAACTGGGTTTTGAATTGACCAAGGTAAAATTCCTTCATTGAATTGTGTTACTTGTTTCCCTTCTTTTAAAACTATTGCATCTTTACCAATTAGATCTATTCGACTAATATGGCTATCTAAATTTACTCTAATACATGGCCAGTTTAATCTTGCAGCAATTTGTTCAATATGAGTAGATTTACCAGTACCATGATAACCCTGAACTAGAACTCTTTTATTAAAGGCAAAACCTGAGATAATAGCAAGAGCAGTATCTCTATCAAATTTATATGTTTTATCAATTTCTGGTACGTATTCACTTTTTTGTGAAAAAGCATCAACTTCCATATCCGTGTCTAATCCAAAAGTTTGTTTAACAGAAACTTTTATATCTGGTTGTAAATTAATATTAGGTGTCAATTTTTTCTCTGTATGTGTTTTTCAATTGAGTATAAGCTAAAGTAATCCGTTTTAGTTTTTCCTCATATTTTTTATTTCCTGCATTTATATCTGGGTGAAATTTTTTGACAAGAGTTTTAAATTTTTCTTGGATTTTTTTCCATTTTAAACCAACAGAAATTCCTAAAATTTCAAAAGCTTTAATATCTTTGTGGTCAAATTTGAATTGTCGCATGTGGTTATATTCACTTTTAAATCTATTTTTATCAAATTCATCTTTAAGAGTGTTATTCCACAAAACTTTAAAGAAATTATCTGAAGAGGTAAAGCTTTGCGTTGGTTTATGCCATGTCATGTCAGATTTTAAAAAATTGATAATTTGTTCATCATTCATTCCTAAGAAATAATTCCAGTTTTTATTAAATTCTTTTACATGTTCTAAACAAAGCATTCTGTATTTTCTGCTATTGTCTTTTTCAATGGGTGCTTTATATTTACCAATTTCTTTACAATTATTCCAGTCACAAATATTTTTCATGATATAATAAATTATCTATGAATATAAATTACTTAATTTCAATTGTAAAAAAAAAGTTAGAGGATAATTTTAAAATAGAAAAGATTATAATTGAGGATAAATCTTTTCTTCATAAAAATCATGCTAGTAATCAATCAGGAAAGTTTCACTTAAAACTAAATATTAATTCAGAAGAATTGAGTAAATTTAATCGATTAGAAGGTAATAAAAAGATTTTCAAAGTTTTGAATAAAGAATTAAAAGAATATATACATTCTATTCAAATTTTAATTAATTAGTTCTCCTCTTAAAAATTTTTTTATTTTTTTAGTTTCGTAATGGTTGTTAATAATTGTTGAACCTATTTTTTTTAATAAAATAAGATTTATTTTTTTTGATTTATTTTTTTTATCTTTAATCATAAAAGAGAGAATTTTATTTAAATTGCTAATTGAAAAGTATTCTTTAATATCTAAAGTTAGTTTAAGTTTATTTATATGTGAAATAATAGACTGGTAATCAGTTTTTTTAATCAATTTATTATTTAAAGAAAATTTAAGAGCACTATTCATTCCTAAAATGACCGCTTCTCCATGATTTAATTTTTTTGAATATCCTAAAGCTGCTTCATAAGCATGGGCAAAAGTATGACCAAAATTAAGAATTTTTCTAACTCCTTTTTCTTTTTCATCCTTTTCAACCACATCTTTTTTAATTTTACAGCTTTTATAAATAGCTTTTTCAATAAAAGTTGATTCAAGTTTTAAAATTTTAAAGGCATTTTTATTTAAATAATTATAAAAATATTTATTTTTTATTAGAGAATGTTTTAAAATTTCGGCATAACCACAAACAATCTCTCTATAAGGAAGTGATTTTAAAAATTTACTATCACTTATAACTAATTTTGGCTGATAAAAACTTCCAATAAGATTTTTACCTTGTTTTGTATTTATTCCTGTTTTACCACCAACCGATGAATCTACTTGAGATAGCAATGTAGTAGGTAAATTGATAAATTGTAAACCTCTTTTATACAAACTTGCAGCAAAACCTCCAACATCACCCGTTATTCCACCACCAATAGTGATTAAACAATCTTGTCTTGAAAAATTTTTATTTAATAAAATTTTTAAAATTTCATTAACTTTGTTTTGATTTTTATTTTTTTCACTAGCTTCAAAAAAATATTTAAAAACTTTTTTTCTTTTTAGAGATTTTGTAATTTTAAAAATTATTTTTTTTGGTATTTTTTTATCAATTATAAGCAAACATTGATTAAAATTTACTGAGTTTTTATTTAATATCCTTAAGAGATCTTGAGCTAAATTGTAACCAATAATAATTGGATAAGTTTCAGATTTAGTTTTAACTGTAAGTTTAATGGTTTTCATATATTTTCAATATATTATTAGCTATTTCTGTTTTTGAAAGGCTTTCACAATTAATTTTATAAAGTGCTTTTGAGTATAAAATAGATCGTTCATTTATTAGTTGTATTAATTCATTTTTAGATAATTTAAATGCTATAGGTCTTTTTTGATTATTTTTAATTCTATTTACTAAAGTTTTATTATCCCAATTTAACCAAAAAGATATATGGTTATCTAAAATTTCTTTATTAATTTTTTTATTCAAAAAGGCTCCACCTCCTAAAGAGACTACTTTTTTTTTATTTTTTAAAATTTTTAATGTTATTTCTTCCTCAATTTCTCTGAAATATTTTTCTCCTTTATTCTCAAAAATTTTTGAAATTTTCATTCCTAGTTTTTTTTCTATTTCGTAATCAATATCAATAAATTCAATATTAAGTTTTTTTGACACAATTAAGCCTATAGAAGACTTACCTGACCCCATCATACCTAAAAAAACTAAATTTTTTTTTGATTTCATAAGTTTCTGTGTTGAAAAAACACAAATATGTCTTAATTTGATTTTAATCAAAGTTATATGCAATTTACTAAAAAAACAAGTTTAAGCAGCAGTGTTCTAGGTTTAGCCATTAAGTTAGGTTTAATTTTAGTTATTGTTATAGGAGTAATTTTTCTTCTTAATAGAATAGATTTTCCAGCTCCTAAAAAACAAATAGAAAAAATTATCTCTAATGAAAACTTTAAAATTGTTAAATAGAAAATATTTATCAATCATATTTGTCATTTCCTTTCTTGGTTTACCTGTTACTGCAGAAGAAGAACCAATTGATATTTGGAATATTGATAAGGAAAATACAGAACAAGAATCATCAAACAACTCTTTGGCTGAAAATGATGATAACAAAGTTTCAGAACCAAGTATTTATGACATACAATCAAATAAAAAAATTGAAACAGTAGAAGTAGACTCAACATTAAATTCTAAAGAACTGAAAATCATAGGACTTTATGATCCTGAAGACTATGATTTAAGAATTGATATGTGGTCAAATTCAAATGGCGATCAGCTTAAGTATCTTTTTTCAAATTTATCAAAAATAAATTTATCTGATGATGCATCAGATATAATGAATATTGTGTTATTAACTAATGCATACTATCCAAATATTAATATAAAAGAAGATGAATTTTTAAAAATTAAATCAGATTGGTTAATTAAGAATAAAAATAAAGATTTAATTGAGGAATATTTAATTAAAAACCAAATAATTAACCTGCATCCTGAACTTAGTAGATACTTAGTTGATCAGCATTTGTCTGAGTCAAATGTTACAAAGGCTTGTGAAATATTTTCTAAAAATACTAAAGTCATAAATGATGAATATCTTTCAAAATTTAACTTATATTGCTTAATTAATGATGGAAGGAATGAAGAGGCTCAATTAATTTTTGATTTAAAAAAAGAATTAGGATTTAAGGACGAATATTTTGAAAAAAAATTAAACTTTTTATTTGGATATACAAATAAATCAGAACTTTCGATATCAGAAAAAAATATTTTAGATTTTCATTTAGCTCATAGAACTAATCCAGATTTTATTTTTGAGCCCAAAGAAAACACTAAAAAAATAATTTGGAAATATTTAGCTTCAGCTAATTTACTATATAATATTGATGAAATAGAAATAGATGACCTAGATAAGATTTCATTAATTGAAAAGGCAACACATGACAAAAATTATTCAGAAAATGATTTATTTGAAATATATAAAAGATTCCAGTTTAATATTAATCAACTATTAAATGCTTCTGAAGCTTATAAATCTTTATCTAATGTAGAAGCAAAAGCATTAATTTATCAAAAAATACTTTTAGAGTCTAATACAAATAATAAACTTGAGTTAATAAAAATATTAAAAGAATTATTTATCAAAGATAATTATAACAATGCATTTGATGAACAACTAGTCTTACTTTTAGAAAATATAAATCCCGAAGAGGTTTCTTCAAATTTTACGACATTTTATTTTAACAATTTAAAAAATAAAGAAGAGCAAAAAAAGGATATAAAATTTAATAAAGATATTCTTCATCAATCGAGATTGGTAAATTATTTTAATGGAGATTATGCACAATCTAAAATTGAAAAGGATTTAAATGCCTTTTTAAAAAAAATTAAAAAAAATAAAAAGTACGAAGTTACAAAAAAAGATATAATTTTAATAGAGTCAATTCGATCGGATGGAATTAAAATTTCCAAAAAATATGATGATCTTTATGAAATAAATGAGTCGGAAATCCCAACCGATATTCAAGTAATGATAAATAATAATGAAATTGGATCAGCAGTTTTAAGAATAATCCAAGTAATTGGACAAGATAAACTTGAAGCACTTGATGAGGATACCTTGTATTTTATTGTTAGTGCTCTTAATCAACTAGATATTGATTATATTAGAAATAAAATTTTATTAAAAGTTCTGCCTTTAAAAGTTTAAAAAATAAACTAAAATAATCTTATTATGGCTGTAAAACCAATACTAACAGAACCAAACAAACTTTTACGAATTGTATCTAAGCCAGTAGAACAAGTAGATATAGAAGAACAAAAATTAATGGATGACATGTTGGAAACTATGTATGCAGCTAATGGAATAGGTCTTGCAGCAATTCAAATAGGAGTACCGAAAAGAATCATTGTAATGGATTTAAGTCGTGATAATGAAAAAAAGAAACCAAGATATTTTGTTAACCCAGTAATTAAAAATAAAAATTCCGAAAAAGCTACTTATGAAGAAGGCTGTTTATCTGTCCCAAATCAATTTGCTGAAATTGATAGACCGAGTTCATGTGTTGTAGAATATTTAGATTATCTTGGAAAAAAACAAATTTTACATGCTGATGGATTACTAGCTACTTGTATACAACATGAAATGGATCATCTTGAAGGTATACTTTTCATTGATCATTTATCAAAATTAAAAAAATCAATGATTATTAAAAAACTATCAAAACTAAAATCAAACCAGATAGTTATTTAATTGATAATGCCTAGAAAAATTATTTTTATGGGCACGCCGATGTTTGCAGTTCCAATTTTGAAATCATTATATCAAAATGGATATTTAATTTCAGTTGTTTATACTCAACCTCCACAAAAATCCCAAAGAGGTCAAAAGATAAATAAATCACCAATTCAGGGTATTTCAGAAACTTTGAATTTAGAATTTAGGATACCTCAAACTTTAAAAGATAATGATGAGGAATATGAATTTATAAAAAATTTAGATGCCGACTTAGCATTAGTGGTTGCGTATGGAAATTTGATTCCTAAAAGTTTTTTAAAACTAACTAAAAAAGGTTTTATAAATATTCATGGATCTATACTTCCTAAATGGAGAGGAGCAGCACCTATTCAAAGATCAATTATGAATTTAGATAATGAAACAGGAATAAGTATCATGAAAATTGTAGAGGAATTAGATAGTGGACCTGTTAGCAATATCTATAAGATAGAAATAGAGCGTAATAATAATGCTCAAGAAATCTCAGAAAAATTATCTATTCTTGCAGCAGAAAAAATTTTAGAAAATTTAGATGATATATTGGAAGATAAGGTAAAATTTGTTGAACAAGATCACTCAAAAGCAACTTATGCAAAAAAAATAGATAAAAAAGAAGGTCAGATTGATTGGAATATAGGAGCACAAAAAATCATTGGAAAAATAAATGGCTTAATTCCTGTTCCTGGTGCTTTTTTTAGTTTTAATGGAGAAAGATATAAAATTTTGAAAGCAGAAATTGGAAACGGCATAGGCAAAGTTGGAGAAGTAATATCTGAAAAACTAGAAATTGCTTGTAGTAATAATCAATCTATTAAGATTCTTGAAATTCAAAGACAAGGGAAAAAACCTCAAAAAATCGGAGAATTTATGCTTGGATCGCAAATTAAAAAGGGTTCAATAATATCCAATGTTTAGATATCAGATATTGATTGAGTATGTTGGCACTAATTTTAGAGGTTGGCAAATTCAAAAAAAAGGCAAAACTATTCAGGGACTTATTCAAGAGAAAATTTCAAAACTTTTAAAAGAAAAAATAATATTATTAGGATCTGGCAGAACAGATACAGGTGTACATGCGATTGAACAATCTGCTCATTTTGACAGCAAAATCAAAATAATTCAAACTGATAGATTTTTGAAATCAATCAATTATTTTTTAAATAAAGATGGAGTTGCAATTCTTAAAATAAGAGAAAGAAATAAAAATTTTCATGCAAGGTTTTCTGCTAAAATGAGGATATACAAATATATAATTATTAACCGATTAAGTGGACCAGTTTTAGAGAAGAATAGGGGTTGGCATATTATGAAAAAGCTTGATTTAATATCTATGAAAAAAGGTGCAAAAAAGTTAGTTGGAAAGAAAGATTTTTCTACTTTTAGAGCTTCTAGTTGTAGGGCAAAAAGTCCAGTAAAAACTATGAAAATAGTTAAAATTAAATCATTAAAAGATAAAATTGAGATCGAATTTAGATCTCAATCATTTTTGCAGCAACAAGTGCGTTCAATGGTAGGTTGCTTAAAATATATTGGAGAAAAAAAGTGGTCTTTAAAAAAGTTTGAGAGTGTTATGAAGTCAAAAAAAAGAACTTTGTGTGCTCCCCCAGCTCCATCTGAAGGACTTTATTTATCTAGAGTTATTTATTAATTTTTTTTTGTTACTCATTGCAAATTTTTTATTTAGTCTCCATCTAGACTCTTCTCGAATTATATAACCACAACAGTTTTTAGCACCACATTTACAAGGAAATTGTTTGTAATCCTCTTTTTCAAAGCTGAATCCGTAATCGCAAGTAAATTCTTCTTCTTTTTTAATATCTCTTATGGCAGTTACCCATATTTTTAAACCTTTGCTATTATATTGAGAGTTGGGATTACAACTGTGATTAATTAAGCCTGCTGTATTCCATGAAAAATCACCATCTAATGTATATTTTTTATTTAAAGTAAATAAGTATATTGGTTTTTTATTGTCATATTTATTAGATTCATCTACTTGCTTGTTTGTTATAATTTTTCCTAAGTAATCAATAATTTTTGTTCCTTCTTTAATATTTTTAGTAGCGTAAAGACCTCGACCTTTATTATCAATATTGGATTTTTTAATTTTGTATAACTTCATGTAGTTTACTTATAATGAATTAGATATTTATTAATTGAATTCCAATAATGCATCAACATGTCTCTTGGTATCATCTTGAAGTGCTTGCAAGTCATATCCACCTTCTAGAATTGAAACAACTTTGCCATGACAAAATTTTTTTGAGGTTTCTAATATTCTTTTTGTAATATTATAGAAATCTTCAGTTTCAAGCTTGAAGTTAGCTAATGGGTCTCTGAAATCCGAATCGAATCCTGCACTAATTAAAACAAATTCTGGTTTAAATTCTTTTAATTTTTTTAAAGCAAATTCAAAAGCATTTAAATATTCTTCAGAATTTGTACCAGCCGGCAATGGTATATTATAAATATTATTAAATTTACCTTTTTCTTTTTCAGAACCTGTACCAGGGTAAAAGGGATACTGATGAGTCGATATGAATAAAACATTTTCATTATCATAAAATATGTCCTGCGTGCCGTTTCCATGATGAACATCAAAATCAACTATAGCAATTTTTTTATATTTATATTTATTTAGTAAATGTCGACCACCAATTGAA
>MDTE01173235.1_pt1 | contig 13396 bp, 10 predicted proteins | sample 811231 | NCBI WGS metagenome assembly MDTE01 (sample SAMN05326651, study PRJNA326480) | marine metagenome | isolation source: seawater | place: Indian Ocean: Red Sea | collected 2010
TGGTTAGAAATATTAGGTTGCGGAATTGTAAATCCTGTTGTTTTAAAAAATTGCAATATTGATTCAAATAATTATTCAGGGTTAGCATTTGGATTAGGAATAGAGAGAATTGCAATGCTTAAATTTGGAGTTAACGATATTAGAGATTTTTATAAATCAAATTTAGACTTTCTAAAACAATTCAAATGAAAATTTCTTATAAACATCTGATTGATAATATAAATGAAAAGCCAAATATAAAAGAGCTTTCAGATAGATTATTTCAACTTGGTCACGAACATGATATTGAAAAAGAAATATTTGACTTTGAGTTCACACCAAATAGAGGTGACTGTCTCTCTCTAAGAGGTCTTTTGAGAGATTTAAATCAGTTTTATGGAACAATTATCAATAAAGATACTTATAAAAAAAATATAGATCAACTGAATTTTAAATTTATAAATAATGCGAAAGAAGCCTGTCCTAAAATTTCTTTTTTAAAAATTGATATTGAATCTGTTCCTTCTAGCTATGATGAAGAGCTTGAGAGTTATTTCAGTTATTTGGGTATAAAAAAGAATAATTTTTTTACTGATGTTTCTAATTTTATTTCATATGAAACAGGACAGCCAACACATTGTTATGAAGCATTGAAAGTAGAAGATGGCATAAGACTTAATTTTACAAAAAATAAACAAGACTTTAAAACTTTACTAGAAAAAAATATAGAGCTTGAATCAGATAATCTAGTATTCACAAATACTAATGATGAACCAATTAATTTAGCTGGAGTAATAGGTGGAGCAAACACTTCTTGTAGTGAAAATACAAAATCTGTAATAGTTGAGTGCGCATACTTTAGTCCTGAAGCAGTTTTAGGTAAAGCTTTAAAGTATTCAATAAATTCTGAAGCAGCTCATAAATTTGAAAGAAATGTTGATCCAAATTGTCATGAATATGTTGTTAAAAGATTTGTAAGAATAGTTGAAAACCATACAAAAATACTAAATGTAGAGATTAGTTCAAATGATTATATTTTGCCTAAAGAAAAAACTATTGAATTTAATTATAAAAAGATAAATAAAGTACTTGGTATAAATATTTCAGAAAAAGAATGCGTTGATTGTCTCAATGGTTTTGGTTTTAAAATTGATGCTAATTTGATTCGCGTTCCCTCATTTAGGAATGATATTTCACATTTGAATGATATTGCTGAAGAGGTCGCAAGAGCGATCGGATATAATAATATAAATTCTAAAAATTTTAATTTTCCGTCTACCAAGAACAAAAATAATGTTGATAATATCGAAACTAAGATTAAGAAACTTCTAGTTAATAATGGTTTTTGTGAGGTAATAAATGATCCTTTTACATCTGAACATGAAGAAAGTTCTATTAAAATTGATAATCCACTTGATTCAAATAGAAATTATCTGAGGACTAGCCTTAAAAACTCATTGATTGAAAATCTTTTATATAACGAAAGAAGACAACAAGACAGTATAAAGTTTTTTGAAATTAGTAACATTTATAAATTTTCTGAAGAATCTTCTAAAAGATTTATAGGAATAATTGTTAGTGGTAGAGTTGATAAAAATTTTAAAGACTTTGCAAAAAAATTAGATAAGAATTATCTTGAAAATTTTCTCAAGAATAATATTGAATCTAAAATAGCACTAAATTGTGAGGTTATTTCGAGACATAATCCAAAGCCTAGGTCAACAAATGAAATTGTTTATATCGAAATAGAATTAGACGATATCATTAATATCGAAAACTCAGATGAATTTCAAAATACTTATAATTTAGATATCAAATATGAACCTGTGTCTGATTATCCATCTTCAAATAGAGACTTATCTTTCTCTATTAAAGATTATTCACAATGTAATAAGCTGGAAGATTACATATTAAACTTTAATGACGAGCTTTTAAAAGAAGTTTATATATTTGATTATTTCATTAATGAAAAGAAAGCAGAAATAAAAATTGGCTTTAGATTAACTTTTCAATCAAATCACTCAACAATAACTGAAAAAGAAGTAAACAATGTAATGAGTAAAATTATAAGCAAAACAAAATCCTTAAATGGTGTTAGCATCCCGGGTCTTGAATAAATTTTAATATATATAAAAATATTACTTAAGTAAGTATAATGAGCCAATGAATAGTAAATTAAAATTAACCGCAGCATTAATAATATCTATTTCTATAAATTCGCAAGAGTTAGATGAAGATTTTTTAGATGCTTTACCAGACGACATCAGAGAAGATTTAATTGCACAAGAAGAAAGGAAAGAAAATGCAACTGCTGAGGTGTATAAGCCATATCTTTATTCATCAAAATTAGCTCAAGCAGAGGAAATTATTAGATTAAAGGAAAGATTAGAACTTGACCTTCTAGAGCTGGAAAGAAGATTAAATCTTGGAAGTGACTTGAGTGTTAGCAAAGACCTTGAGCTATTTGGCTCAAATTTTTTTAATACATTCCAGACATCTTTTATGCCTATTAATGAACCCAATCCTGATTCAGACTATATTCTTGATATTGGTGACATATTAACAGTTCAGCTTACTGGACAAAGTGATGATATTGAAAATTATTCAATAAGAGGGGATGGCTCAATTTCTTTGCCAGAAATTGGAAAAATAGTAGTCGCTGGACTTTCATTAAATGATGCTTCAGCCATAATTAAGTCAAAAGTCAAGGCTGCTTTTATTGGTTCGGAAGTTTTTATTAGCTTTAGTCAACTTAGAGATGTAAATATTTTAGTCACAGGCAATGCAAAAAATCCGGGCATTTATACTCTCACAGGTAACTCAAATATTTTGCAAGCACTATCAACAGCTGGAGGTATAAGTGAGTTCGGTTCATACAGAGAAATAAATCTATATAGAGACGATAAGTTAATAGAAACTCTTGATATTTATGATCTTCTAATCAATGGACAATACAATATTAATAAACGTTTAAGATCAGGAGATGTAGTTTTCGTTGAGGCTAGGAAAAGTGTTGTTACAATTGACGGAGCTGTTTATAGACCTGCAAAGTATGAAGTCAATGATGATCAAAGCCTATATGACATTATCGAATATGCTCAAGGAATGAAAAGAACCGCTGATCGAGAAAACATTAGCCTTGAAAGAATTCTTGATGGAAGTTTAAAAACAATACCGGTTATAAATGACTCACAATTCAAAACAATAACTGCTTTAGATGGAGATTTAATTTATGTAAGAGAATTCCCATTTAGAGAGGCTAAAATTTCAGGTGCAGTTACAAAGCCTGGAACATATACCATGGCAGCTGGAGAAACTTTAAATGATCTTATAATTAAAGCAGGTGGGTATACTGAAAACGCTTATATTTTTGGTGCTGTATATCAAAATGAAGATGCAAAAACTATAAACAAACAAGCTAATGAAGTTCTTTATCAAGAGTTTTTAGACAACATATTAGCAGTTAGCCAACAAAACATCAGTCAAAATATAGACTTTGCTCCGATTGTGAAACTTACTAAAGAAGTAAAAAATACGGAAAATAATGGGAGAGTTGTTGTGGATTTACTTAACGAAGATTCTGTGAATCTTTATTCTGTAAAAAGTGGCGATGAGTTGTTTATACCTGAGGTTAATAATGTTGTTTATGTATATGGTGAGACATCTGCTGAAGGTGCTGTAATGTATTCTCCAAATAAGGGAGTAGACTATTTCATAGAAAAAGCTGGTGGACTTAAGAAATTTGCAGATATAGATTCTATATACATTTTGCACGCCAATGGTGAGGCTCAGCTATATAACAAAAAAAGAAACATTTTTGAAAGCTCTCCAAAAAGTGATACTAATATATATCCAGGTTCTATAATTTTTGTTCCTAGAGAATTAGACGAATCAACACCAAGAAGACTTGCGGCGCAAGCTTATGTATCTATTTTAGGTAGTTTAGGTATTGCTTTGGCATCTTTATCATCTATAAGTAATGATTAGATAAAGATGAATGAAAATAAAAAAAGATAAAATAATCAAAATATTTCTTTTTACCATTATTGGCACAGCTAGCTTCTTAATTAATAGCGATAGTTTTGAAAATAATTCATACAATAATAATGGAACTGTAGGATTAATAAATATGCCAACAGCCAGATTTTATGATGAAGAGGTTCATGGTATTACTATTTATGATGGTACTCCTGATCAAAAGATTACATTAACAGCATCGCCATATGACTGGCTGGAAGCATCATTTTTCTATACTCGAATTCAAAATAAGCCTTATTGTGAATTAGCGTATGAATTTTGCGAACAAACCGCAAAAGATAAGGGATTTAACATAAAATTACGTTTAAAAAAACAAGGAATCTTGCCTGCAGTAGCTGTTGGCATTCATGATATCGCCGGTACAGGTTATTACAGTTCTGAGTACATAGTAGGTAGTTACGGTTTAAATAGATTTGATTTTCATTTTGGTTTGGGTTGGGGTCAGCTCAATGGATCTGATAAGCGCGTTAAAAATCCATTAGGCATTATAAATGATCAATTTTATTCTAGGCCAACAGGTGGCTCAGGCTATGGAGGAACTTTTCAACCAGAAAGATACTTTTCTAATAAAAAGGTATCACCTTTTTTTGGTATATCTCATGCTGTTGGAGAAAAGCTTCTATTAAAAATAGAATATGATACAACTCTAACTCCTGGAAATATTGGATATGAACAACCTCAAGAAGATATATCATATGGATTTGAGTACAAAATTAATAATAACTTTACTATTGGTCTTTCGAGTGAAAGAGGTAGCCACTCTTCTTTGAGGTTTACATATAAAAATAATCCTAAACAATCAGTCAAAAAATATGAATACAAAGATGCTGAAACAAATGTGGATGACAATAAGTATGTAAAATTAATCAAAAACTTAAAGGAAAACAATATTGGTGTAAATAAAATTACTGAAACATCAAGATCAATAGGGCTTGAGCTTACCCAGTTTTTTCATTCTGATATAAAATTAGTTGAAGAAATTATCAGACAATCATCAGCTAATGCTGGTATTCAAAAAGATATTAAAAAAGATATTAAAATTGCAGATTTAGATAGTGTAGTTGAAATCGATGATGAATTTTTAAGTAACGCAAAAACAATATACGAAAGAAAACGTCAAAGTGGTGTTAATACATTTACGCGGGGTACATTTAGACCATTTCTTGCCTCCAGAGAAGAGTTTTTTAAAGGCGCTTTTGTTATTGAGAATGATACTGAGTTTATAATTAGAGATAATTTTTTCTTTAACACAAATCTAAAGTATAGCGTAGCAGATAATTTTGATGATTTAAGATATCCACCTGTAAACACATTTCCTGCACAGGTAAGATCAGATATTAAAAAATATTTAAATAATTTTGACAACGGTATCTTAATAGGGAGAGCTCAGTTTGATTATCACATTACACCAAAAAATAATCATCATATAATGGTTACGGCAGGTATTTTAGAAGATATGTTTTCAGGAGTAGGCGTAGAATATTTGTATCATAAACAAAATTCAAATTATTCTTTTGGAATAGAAGTTTTTGATGTTTATAAAAGAGATTATGAATGGGGTTTTGGTCTTTTAGATTACAAAAATACCATGGCAACATCTACTTTATATTACAGAAACTATGGAACCATACCGTTTGATATGAGAATTACCGCTGGTGAATATCTTGCTGGTGATGTTGGCTCAACAATAGAATTTTCGAGAACATACAGCAACGGTGTCCGTTATGGTGTCTTTGCGACCTTTACTGATGTAACTTTTGAGCAATTTGGGGAGGGTAGCTTTGATAAAGGCATTTTTTTCAACATACCAATATATGGAAACTTTATCAATTATACATGGAAACCTTTGACAAAAGACCCAGGCGCAACTTTGTCTAGAAGGACAACTTTACAAAATTTATTAGTGCGATTAAGGCCAATAGACTGATAAATTTATCAAATATGTTTATTAATTGTACTTAAATACTGTTACAATTTTTATTGTTTACTATATAATTGGTTAAAAAAATAACTTATTATGGTTACTTATAGCTGATAATGTGGTTATAATAACAACCCCATGAGATAATATAGGGGATAAATTTAGGGAATAATTTTTAAGAGGAAAAAAGTTATGAAAATTTTTAATAGTTTTAAAGTAGGATTGTTATCTTCATTGTTGGTAGTATCTTTCAACACTGAGGCCAATAATTCCTTTGGGGTTACAGAGACTAAGATCAATGAAATTGCAACGAAAATTCAAGATATGAATTATGATGAATTAGTTGCAACACGTAAAAGTTTAATTATTGAACAAGAAAACTTGCGAATGCTTCAGGACAATACTCAAAGTCCTGCTCAAAGCAAAGCAATTGGCAAGAGATTAGGAGAAATTGCAGCTGAGCTTTCTACAATACAAAAAGTTTTGTTAGGACTAGTTGGAGCCGCAGCAATTGCAAACCTTACTGATGATGGATACAACGATAATATACCTCCTGTTATCACCCTAAATGGTTCTAACCCTGCAACAGCTGAACTGGGTCAAGCTTATACAGATGCTGGTGCAACCGCATTTGACGAATTCCATGGAGTAACTCCAGTAACTAGCACATCAGATGTAGATACAAGTGCAGTTGGTTCATATACTGTTACATATACCGCAACTGATTTAGATGGTAACACTGCAACAGCAACTAGAACTGTAAATGTTGTTGATACAACAGCCCCTGTTGTTACAGTAACCGGTGACAATCCAGCTTCTGTTGAATTAGGAACAGCATATGAGGATGCTGGTGCAACTGCTACTGATGCCTCTGGTGATGTTACTGTTGTATCATCTGGAACTGTAGATACAGATACTGTTGGAACATATACTATCACTTATACTTCTACCGATGCTTCAGGTAACGAAGGTACAGCTTCTAGAACTGTTAACGTTGTTGATACCACAGCACCTGTCTTTACCTCTTCATCTACTTTTGTTGTTGATGAAGGTGTCACAAGTGTTGGAACAGTTACTGCTACTGATCTTCAGTCTGTTACATTTACAATTTCAGGAGATGACCGTTTGACAATAACTTCAGCTGGTGCTCTATCTTTTGTTAATCCAGCCGATTACGAAGATCCTGCTAGAGGTAGTGCGCAACTTCTCAAGTATGACGGAAGCACATATGATATTACAGCAACAGTTACTGCGACTGACGCAAGTGACAATGCTGCTGAACAAATCATAACAGTATCAATTAGAGACTTTGGTGGTATTGATGATTTCCAAGGTACTGGAACTGGTACATCAACAAGTACAGTCACAGTTATAACTGGTACTCAAACGGAAGTTGTTGAAACTGTGGAAGACACAACAAGCACAGGAACTGCTACTGCTACTGCTACTGCTACTGCTACGGCAACAGGCACAGCGACAGGAACAGGAACTGGCACTGCGACAGCTACAACAACAACTGGTACACAAACACAATCAGCTAATGGAACAATCTCAGTTGTTGAGGTTGTAGGCACAGAAGTGGTTACAGTTGTTAACGAAATCACTGAAGTAGTTGTGAACGAAGTTGAAGTAGTTGTAGAAGTGGAAGAAGAGACAACTTCTACTGGTACTGGAACAGGAACTGGCACTGCGACAGCTACAAGCACAAGTACTGGAACAACTACTAGCGGAACGCCTAACTAAAGTTAGATTTTAGTGAGCCTTGGAAAAAAAGATATTATAAAAAATATCTCTTCCAAGGCTCTTTTTTCATCATCTGATTCTTCTAAACTCTTAGAATGTTTCATTCGATTTATTAAAGAAAATAATAATAAAAATATAAAAATCTCAAATTTTGGAACTTTTATACCTCATAAGAGTCCTAAAAGAATAGGAAGAAATCCCAAAACCAAACAGGAATTTGTAATTCAACCCAGAATAAAGGTTAAATTTAAAGCCTCAAGTCATACAAAAACAATATTAAATTGACAATTGGTCGGGATGGCCGGATTTGAACCGACGACCACTACACCCCCAGTGTAGTGCGCTACCAGGCTGCGCTACATCCCGAAAATAAGTTATAATATCGTTTTCAATTCTAACCTTATTAGAAATTAACCTTGAACTTAAATAAATTTTTAACAATATTAATATTCTATTTTATCTCATTTGGAATATATGCAGACTATGTTGTTCAAACATCATCTGGCATAACTGAAGGATACAAAGGTAATAGGGTCATACACTGGGATGACATACCTTATGCACAGCCTCCTGTTAATGAATTAAGATGGAAAGCACCAAGAGAAATTACTAATTCAGATACAGTCATAGTTGCAAAAGAAAATAACTTTTGTGTTCAAAGACCTTCCTCTTTAGGAGGAGCTGAAGGAGACGGTTTGTTTGTTGGAACAGAAGATTGTCTATATTTAGATATTACAGCACCTATCAAAAAAAAATCCGAACTACTGCCAGTAATGTTTTGGATTCATGGCGGCGGAAATACATCAGGATTAAAAGATCTATATGAATTTAATAAGATTGTTAGAAAGCATGATGTAATTGTTGTGAGAATAAATTATAGGCTTGGTCCTTTTGGTTGGTTTACTCACCCAGCTATTCAAGAATTCCAAAAGGGCTTAGACAAAACATCAAACTTTGGAACACTCGACATAATAGCTGCATTGAATTGGGTTCAAGAAAACATTATAAATTTTGGTGGAAATCCGGAAAATGTCACAATTTTTGGTGAATCTGCAGGTGGTCACAATGTTTTCTCCCTTTTAGTATCTAAACAATCTAGAGGTCTCTTTCATAAAGCAATATCAATGTCTGGTTACACCACATCAATAAGTCCAGAGGATGCATTTATGCAGAATGAAAAATCTAGTACATATTCTTATACCAGTTCAGAAATTGTAAAAAAGATTATTCAAAAAAAAGAACTGAATAAAAATATTTCTAATGAAGAAATAAGAGATATATTATTAAAATTATCTACCGATGAATTTTTTAATAATTATGTTGATAGAAAGACATATCAAGAGCTTCCATTACTTACAGCAGATGATGTAGTAATTCCAAAAATTGGATTGAAAGATGCGCTTTATGATAAAGACTTGGTCCAAATAGTTCCAACAATTGTGGGTTCAAATCGAGATGAAGTAAAATTATGGCTAGCAACAGCTGAGTATTTTGTAGGTCTTGATTCATCTGCAATTGGATCTGTATTAAGTATCCCAAAAGTAAGACTTAAAGATGAGGATGCATTCGAAGCTTTTAATTATTATAGAAGTTCTGCTTGGAAGATTAGAGGTGTCGATATTCCACTAGAAGCCTTGCATGAATCAGGTAATAAGAATCTTTATGCTTATAGGTTCGATTGGGATGATCATCGAAAATTTGTGATTGCTGACTTTAAGAAACTCATTGGAGCAGCTCATGCAACTGAGATACCTCTTTTAGCTGGAAATGCTAAGCTTGTTGGAGGTTATCCACTCTCAGATCTAATTTATCCGGCCGGGAAATCAAAATATTTTACATCAAGAAATATGATGAGATTCTGGACAAATTTTGCTAAAAGTGGAGATCCTGGAGAATCATCTAATTCAGTTAAATGGAATTCCATATTTAACAATGGAAAAGGTTATTCGTATATTATTTTAGATAATAGAAAAAATTTAAAAAATGAATCTGAATTCAAAAGCTTTAAAACTCTAGCTGAAGAATTATATGTTGATAATAGAGTAAATCATTTGGAGAAATGCGTTATATTGCTCCAAATGTTTACTTTTGTAGGAAATGATTTATATGATGACAATATCAAACATTATCCAGGAATATGTGATAGGGCTGAATCGGAGAATTTTTTAATTGAAAATGCTAGTTTCATAGAGTATTAACTTTATCTTTGATCTTTAATACTTCCATATCTTTAATTCTAATTAAATCTGCAACTCTTCGAACAAGCTTCTCTTCGTCAACATCGAGTTTTCCATCTGCATATGCAGTTTTCCAAAGAAATTCTAATAAAATTAATTTGTTGTCTTTAGAGTAATTTTTATTTATATCTTCAATGAAATCATGAAATGAAACACTATTATTACTGTAGGTTTCAATAATTTTGAGTATTTCTGCTTTACTTTTGCCAACTTTTTCTGCAATTTTTTCAATCTCTTCCATCAGAATAACTAATTCATCTGAAGTAACTTCACCATCAGATCGAGCAATCTCATATGCAAGAATTGCTGCTGTCAGCTCAATATCAAAATCTTTTGTCTTATTACTATCATCTAAAATTTTCTTTTTTTTAAAAAAATTAAACATATTATGTTTTTGTCTTATAACTTAAATAGTAGTACGTGTATGTATAGTATAGAAGAGCATATATTATAAAACAGTATACTGATACAAAAGAAGGATAAATGTTATTAAGGTAGATACCAAACATTCCAGTTGCGAAAGATAAAACAATGATAATAAATAATGTACTCTCAGGTGAATATTTCTTTAATAATTTATGATGTATATGATCTCGCCCAGCAGATGTAATGCTTTTTTGTTTAAAAAATCTTGAAAATATTAGACCAATACAATCTAAAAACGGTATTGCAATAAACCATAATAATGTAATTGAATAGACACTATATAATTGATTTTGTGAAGCATATATCGATATCCAAGCAACCCAAAAACCAATTAAGTTTGAACCACTATCCCCTAAAAAAACACCTCTTTGTTTCCCAAAGACCCTTAAGTTAAATATAAGAAAACCTATAATAGATCCTATTAGGAGTATTAACATCGAGTCATATACCAATCCTGAATAAAAACCAACTAATATCATAGATACCATTGCGCATCCAGAGCACAAGCCATTAACCCCATCAATCATATTAAAGGCATTCATAACCCCAACAATACAAAATAATGTAATTGGAATTCCAAAAATACCAAGATTAATCTCGCCAAATCCAAATAGATCACCTAAATTTAGTAAATAAACATTTGTTGTTTGAATAATAAAAAGTGAGGACATTATTTGAATTAATAATCTATAAAAAGGTGTAAGACCTTTATAGTCATCTATTAAAAATAAAATCAGCAATGGTATTGATACTAACATAAGGTTATAGGTAAATTCTGGGACGTAGCCATTAAGATTATTAAGATCAATATACAATTTACTTGATATAAGCATTGCTATTAATATTGATATGCCTCCAGTCAAAGGCGTAGGTCTTTTATGAAATTTCCTACTTCTATCAGGTATATCAACTAAAAATTTGTATTTCTTAGCATAATTTCTTAGAAGAGAATTTATAGCTATTGAAGCAATTATGCTTATAATTATGTAATCAAATATTAATGTTAATTCCATTTAATCTAAACTTATGACAATTATACCTATGATAAATAAACACTTAATTACTTTTAAATATACATCAATTATATATTTAATATATTTTTTTTCATTTTTTATTTATGCTGATGAGAATCTTGAAAGGCTAACATTACCGGATGGTTTTCAAATAAATGTTTTTGCAGAAAACTTAAATTCACCTCGACAAATCACTCAAACCGCAAATGGACATATAATTGTTGGCTCAAAAAAAGGCGATGAAATAATTGCTTTAATCGATAAAGAAATGGATGGTTTTGCTGAAAACAAAATTGTTATTGCAAATGGCTTACAAAATCCTACTGGAGTAGCTTTTCACAATGGTGATTTATATTTTGCTGAGATAGATACAATTTGGGTTATTGAAAATATTGATGATTGGTTAAATACAGGCTCGGAAAAATTACCAACAAAAACAGTTTTCATGAATGATTTGCCATCTGAAACTTGGCATGGTTTTAAATACATTGATTTTGGTCCAGATGGTGATCTTTATATTCCAGTTGGTGTGCCATGTAACATTTGCCTAGAGCCACAGACAAAAGACAATAGATTCGCAGCAATTCATAAGTATAAGGATGGAGAACTTATAACTGTTGCTGACGGAGTCAGGAATAGCGTAGGATTTGATTGGCATCCTGTGACAAGGAAAATGTATTTTTCAGATAATGGTAGAGACTGGTTAGGAGATGATAGTCCTTCTTGTGAGCTGAATGTAGTTGATAAAGAGGGGAGTTTCTATGGATATCCATTTAAACATGCAAAGAATATAATAGATCCAGAATTTGGAAGCATGATACCAACTGTGAATAAAGAGTTTATTGATCCAATAGCTGAACTAGGACCACACGTAGCTCCTTTAGGAATTGCATTTTACGATAATGATATATTTCCAAAAAAATACAAAAATAGTATTTTTGTTGCACTTCATGGATCTTGGAATAGAACTAAAAAATCTGGATATACTGTTGTTTTTGTGAAGCTAGATGACGATGGTAATTATCTATATCAGGAAGATTTCATATCAGGATGGTTATCAAATGAATCTGCATGGGGAAGACCAGTATCACCTTACATAACCAAGGATGGCTCTATGCTATTATCAGATGATAAATATAATGTAATTTATAGAGTTACTTACAAAGGCTAAATGGAATTGCAAAATTTAAGCAATGAAATAAAAATAGCAAAAAAAGCAGCAAGACAATCTGGAGATTTGTTAATAAATAATAAATCTGAATATAATCTAAGATTAAATATTAATTCAAAAGATACGAAATTAAAGGCTGATATAGAGTCTGAAAATTTAATAAAGACAATCATTACAAATAATTCGTCCTTTCCTATTTTAGCTGAAGAAAGTGGAAAATCTAATGATGATTTAGGAGATACTTTTTGGGTTATTGATCCTTTAGATGGTTCAGCTAATTACAATAGAAACATTCCTGTATGTTGCATTTCTATTGGCTTGGTTAAGGATATGAAACCTATTCTCGGTGTTATATATGATTTCAATAATGATGATATGTATGTTGGCGACACTTATAGCAAAAAATCAGTAATGAATAATCAAATTATTAAGACATCAAGTATAACTAAAAAAGAGGACGGCATTTTGATAACGGGCTTGCCACATGATACAGACTATTCAGAACAAGCATTAAATAACATGATAGATGACATGCAAAAATGGCAGAAAATTAGAATGATGGGATCTGCGGCTATGGCTGCATGTTACGTTGCATCAGGAAAAGTAGAACAATATCAGGAGAAAGGCATCTATTTATGGGATGTAATTGCCGGTGCTGCTATAGTAGAATCTTCTGGAGGAGCTGCAAAAATTTTTAATCAAAAAGAAAATTTTCAGGTTGATGTAGTTTTTTCAAATTCTAATATTTAAAAATATATATGAAGAGTTTAGTTTGGCTGAGATGTGATCTGCGTATGGATGATAATCCAGCTTTAAGAAATGCATGCATTGTTTCTGATAAAATTTACTGCATTTATATTTTCTCCAA